>Ga0207416_1000039_pt1 | contig 250246 bp, 235 predicted proteins | sample PaiPotPPM11metaG_FD_184107 | JGI IMG/M metagenome (GOLD analysis project Ga0207416, IMG submission 184107) | Iron sulfur acid spring bacterial and archeal communities from Banff, Canada, to study Microbial Dark Matter (Phase II) - Paint Pots PPM... ... | reverse complement strand
AGGGCCGTCTCGTCCACAGCAAGCTGTCTTCGCACGAAGCGCGGCGATTCGTGCAAGCGATGAGGACGTACCGTCGACTGAAGCGGCTGCTCCGGAGGTGGCAGCAGGCGTCGGTGCAGGCTATGCTCGCCGAGAGCGCCGAGAAACCTTAGGCGTCCGCCACCGCCAAAAATCGCCAAACTCTACTTCGCGACCTGCGGAATGTCGGTAGTACCTACCTTGCGTTTCATGTTTCGAAACTCACCTACTTGATATTAGTGCCATGATCTCTAGATGTCAATACAAATATCTAGCCGTCTTGAGAGTGAAAGGCTACGACCGCTTCAGTCGGACGTGCGAGGTCCGAGGCCGGGCGGTTTACGGAAGATTCGGGGCGTACTGGACGGAGTAGGCAGCGTAGTCCTGCCCGGGCGCCCCGGTGACGGTCGCGAGACGCTGCCGGCCGTGGTAGAGCTCGGCGACCACCTGCGCGGCCGACGCATCATGGTACAGCGCCAGCTGCACGATCAGCCGGCCCTCGGTCGCCAGGTACTGCCGGTTGAGCGCCGCGGTATGTGTGGGGTCGTAGTACCGGGACTGGAAGCGCACCGTGACCGTGCCCGACGCCGGATCGTACGTGGCCACCGGATGGCTCGCGTCGCCCGAGATGCTGATCACAGCGCCGCGGACGCGCGTCGCGGGATCCCGCTGCACGCCTTGAGGAATGTCCGGGAGCACCGCGCCCTGCTGCACCTGCGTGATCCTTCCATACAACAGGACGCCGCCGGCGATGAGCACCGCCGCGATGATGCCCGCCCAGACCGCCTTCGGAATCCAGGAGGGCCGCGAGCGGACCCCGCTTCCTCCCGGGCCGCGGCCGCCCTGACGCCCCGCCGCGCGACGCGCGGCCCGGCCGGTCGGTGTGGATGAGGTCGTCGGTGTCATTGGCGTCCCTATTCTACGTCGACCGCTGGCGCGGGTCCAGCGCGTCCCGGATCCCATCGCCAAGAAAGTTGAACGCGAGGATGGCCAGTACGATCGCAGCGCCGGGCAGCAGCAGCCAGGGGAACTGCGTGAACACCTCGATGCTCTGCGCCTGCGCGAGCTGCAGGCCCCAACTGGTGCTCGGCTCCTGCACGCCGATCCCGAGGTACGACAGGCCGCTCTCGCCCAGGATGACGCCGGGAATGGTGAGGGTCGCCGCCACGATGATGTACGAGGAGGTGCTCGGCAGCACGTGCCGGACAATCACCCGGAAGTCCTTGAGCCCGGCCGCCCGCGCCGCCAGCACGAACTCGAGCTCGCGAAGGCCGAGCACGATGCCGCGGACCACGCGCGCCAGTCCGCCCCATCCCGTGAGGCTGAACACGCCCGACAGCAGGACGATGCGCTGGGGGCTGCTGAGCGTCGGCGGGAGCACCGACGTCAGCGCGAGGATCAGATAAAATTGCGGAAACGACGCCAGGACCTCCACGGCGCGCATCATCACGTTGTCGACGAGGCCGCCGTAATACCCCGCGATGCCGCCCAGCACCATGCCGATCGGAAAGCTGATCACGACGACGAGGATCCCGAGCATGAGCGACACGCGGCTGCCGTAGAGCAGCCGCGACACCAGGTCGCGGCCGAACTGATCGGTGCCCAAGAGGAACAGGCGCGCCGGCGGGTCGACCCCGACCAGATGGAGGTCGCCGGGCACGACTCCCAGCCAGCGGTACGGTGAGCCGCGGACGAGGAACTTCACGTCGTACGTCCGGGAAGTGTCCGCGGCGTACTGCGGGATCGCCACGTCGACGACGCGATACGCGTACACGAACGGACGTAGATGGAGATGCCCCCGCGCATCGACCCAATGGATGCCCGTCGGCGGCGCGTAAAAGAGCGTCCGGTCGCTCTGGTCCAGCCCGTACGGCGCGAGCACCTCGGCCAGCACCATCGCGGCGTAGAGCACGATCAGCACGACGCCCCCCGCCATCGCCAGGCGGTAGCGCTTGAGCTGCCGCCAGGCGAGCTGCCAGGGGGTGCGGGCCCGGGCGGCCTCCGCGCGCCGCTGCGCCGCGAGCTGCGCCGACGCGACGTCGTGGGCGGTGCTCACGGTCTCCGCCCTCTAGTCATATCGAATGCGCGGGTCGACGTACGCCAGCATGATGTCGGCGGCGAGGTTGCCGAGGATCAGCATCACGCTGCCGAGCAGCAGGCTCGCCATCACGACGAAGACGTCCTTCTTCAGGAGCGCCTCGAGAATCAGCCGGCCGAGCCCCGGGTACCCCATGATGTTCTCCACGAACGCGGCGCCGCTCAAGAGGCCTCCCAGTTCGAAGCCGAAGAAGGTGACGAGCGGATTGATGGCGTTGCGCACGGCGTGCCGGTAGATCACCCGCCGCTCGGCGAGCCCTTTCGCGCGCGCGGTCTTGACGTAATCGGACCGCAGCACCTCGAGCAGGTTGTTGCGCATGTATCGCATCAGGCCGCCGACGGAGAACAACCCGAGCGCGATCGTCGGCAAGACGAGATGCCGCGCGACGTCGAGGGCCTGGCCCCACCACGGGTAGGTGTCGAAATCGACGCTGGTGAGCCCCTGCAGCGGCAGCAGGTGGGTCCAATAGGCGGCGTACAGCAGCAGCAGCGCGCTGAAGAACGAGGGAATCGAGATCGCCACGAAGGCGGCGGTGTTGAGGATGCCGTCCAGCGCCGAGTACTGGTGCACCGCCGAATAGATCCCCAGCGGCAGCGCGACGGACCACGCCACGACGAGCGACGTCAGCGACAGCAGCAGGGTGTTGAGCGCGCGGCTGCCGATCAGCCACGTGACGGGCACGTTGTAGGCGAACGAGAGGCCGAAGTCGAGGTGCAGGATGCTCCACAGCCACCGGAGGTACTGTATCCAGGGCGGCTGGTCCATGCCGAACTGCGCCTTCAGCGCCGCGATCGTCTGCGGGCTGATCTGAGGGTACTGCAGCACGAGCGCCTGGAAGTAGTTGCCGGACCCCGGCACGAGCTGAATGGCGGCCCAACTCACCAGCGTGATGCCGAAGAGCAGCGGGCCCAGCAGGAGCAGGCGCCGCAGGATGTACCGGATCACAGGCGTGCGCCGAGCGGCGCGGCCGTCCGGATGCGGGCCGCTACGGCTTGAAGAAGACCACGGGGAAGTTCCAGAACGGGCCGCCGAACGCGGTGAAGCGGATGTTGCCGAACTTGTTCCGGACCGCCACGTACGCGTCGGGAATCGCTGTGTACACGACCGGCACCTGCTCCGCCACGACCGCCTGGTATTGGTAGTAGTACTCCTTGCGGCGGTTCTGATCCACGGTGGTCGCACCCAGGTTGAAGTACCGGTCGATCTGCGCTTCCCACGGCGTCGCGGGCTTCGGCTCCTTCGGGTTCCACATGTGCAGGCTGCCGGACGAGCGCCAGACGTTCTGCCCGTTGTGCGGCTCGATGCCGCCGGTGAGGCCGAGCACCATCGTCTCCCACCTGAACGACTCGACCAGCTTGTTGACGAGCGTGTTGAACGCCTCCGGCACGAGGGTCACCCGCATGCCGAGCTGGGTGAGATCCTGCCGCATGATGTTGGCGATCGCCACGCGGTCCTGGTTGTCCGAGTTCGTGCTGATGACGAACTCCACGGCGTGGCCGTTGGCGTCGCGGAGCACGCCGTCGGCCCCCTTCTTGAACCCGCCCTCCACGAGAACCTGAGCCGCCTTGCCGAGATCGTACGGGTACTGCATTACATGCGAGTTGGAGAAGAACTTGTCCGCCGGGCTCTCCGGGCCATACTGGGCGACGGCGTGTCCGGCGAAGACCTGGTTGATGATCGCCTGCCGGTCGGTCGCGTAGGAAACGGCCTGGCGGAACTTCTGGTTCTGGAACCACTTGAGCTTGTAGTCCGGCATCCCGCTGCGCGGGTTCTGGTTGAAGGTGAGGAACTCGGTGCCGAACGTCGGGCCGCCCTCGAAGACGGTATAGTTGCCGGACTTTTCATCCCGCTTGAACGCGGCGTACTCTTTGGGCCGGAGGCCGTAGCTGTCGGTTTGCTTGCCCTGGAAGAGCAGCCGCAGCGCCTCCTGACTGGGCACGATGCGGAGGACGACGCGGTCGATGTAGGGCAGCCGGTGGCCCGCCCCGTCGACCTTCCAGTAATGCGGGTTGCGGACGTAGCCGACCCGCTCCGCCGGACGGTATTCGGTCATGATGTAGGGGCCCGAGCCGACGAGGTCTTTGGGCGAGGTGTTCACGCCCCACGTCTGCCCGTACTTGCCCGCCTTGTACGCAGCCTCGAGTTTGTGGCGCGGCAGAATGGAGACCCCGATCGTGCGGAGGAACGGGCCGAACGGCTCCGCGGTGCGGAACTGCACCGTCCGGGCGTCCACTTTGCTCACCTGAAGCGGCTTGCCGGCGACGCTCAGCACGTCGGCGAGGCTGTTCGGAATGCTCTTGTCGAAGATGACGCCGAAGGTAAACGCCACGTCGTCCGCGGTGAGCGGCTGCCCGTCGGCCCACTGCAGGCCCTGCCGCAGCACGAACGTCCAGGTCTTGCCGTCGGGACTCGTCTTCCACGACTCGGCGAGCGCCGGCTCCGTTTCTGTGGTCTCGCCGTTGTCCTCGACCAGACCGTCGAAGAGTGTGCCGAGCGGCCCGGTCGACGAGGTCTCCTGCGCCAGGATCGGATTGAACGTCCGCGGATCGCTTACCTGAGAGTCGAGGAACTCGCCGCCGGACCGTCCGGGATCGCCGACCATGACTTTGGGGTTCGGCAGCCCCGGGAGGCTCGGGTGATGAGACGGCGCGGTCGCGCCCCACACCGGCGCCCCATCCCATGCCGCCGGGGGAATCAGCAGACTCGTGACGACGAGCGCGCATACGGCAATGAATCGCACAGTGGAACCTCCCTGCATCCGGCCCAGCACGGTCAACTTGGCGTGCCTTCGCGAGTGCCTCTTTAGGATACTTTCCTCTTTTCGCGTAGACAGAACGGCTGTCGGTGAAGAATGAGACGCGGATCTTACCGGCAAGTTATTCGCGCGGGACCGCTGGTGAACCCTGCCCCGTCAACCGTTCCAGCGGCGCGTAGCCGAGGGCAAGCCGCTTCGTGCCGGCCGGACCGTCGAACCGCACGGTGATGATCGCGCGCGGGCCTTCCCCATCCACCTCGAGCACACGGCCGGAGCCGAACGTCTTGTGCCGCACGGCGTCGCCGACGGCGACTTCGGGAAGGGGACGCTGGTCTTCCGCCGGCCACTCGCCGGCGGTTCGCCCCGCGGCGGCCGGGGCCGCACCGCCCCGCGAAGACGGGGTGTCGGTGCGGGACGCCGCCACGCGCACGAGCGCATCCGGGGGGATCTCGTCGAGGAACCGCGACGGCAGGCTCGGCCTCGTCGTCCCGTACGACGTCCGCTGGTGCGCGTAGGTGAGCAGCAGCCGGTGCCGCGCCCGGGTCATGCCGACGTAGCAGAGACGCCGCTCCTCGGCCAGATCGACGTCCTCCTCCAGCGCCCGCATGTGCGGAAACAGCCCCTCCTCGAGGCCGGCCAGGATGACCACCGGGAATTCGAGTCCTTTGGCGCTGTGGAGGGTCATGAGCGTCACCCGGTCGGGACGCTCCTCGAACGTGTCGACGTCGGTCTGCAGCGCGAGGTGCTCGAGAAACGTGTCGAGCGACCCCTCCCCGGTCATGGCTTCCACTTCCTGGGCCACGGCGGTGAGCTCCTCGAGGTTTTCCAGGCGGGCGTAGGCCTCGTCGGTTTTCTCCGACTCGAGCATGCGGCGGTAGCCGGTGCGCTCGAGCGCGCGGAGCAGCACGTCGCGCGCGGAGTGGTCCGCGGCGAATACGCCGAGGTCTTCGACGAGATCGACGAACTCGGCGAGCGCCGTCCGTATTGCGCCGCCGATCCCCGGAATCCCGTCTGCGCGGGACGGGGCGGCCCCGGCTTCGCGGGACGGGGCAGCGCCTCCCCGCGCGGCACCGCGAACGGCCTCCCACAACGTGGTGCCCGATTCCCGCGCGTGGGCGTCGAGCCGCCGGAGCGTGGTGCCGCCGATCCCGCGCCGGGGAACGTTGACGACGCGGCGCAGCCCCGCCTCGTCCGCGGGATTGTACGCCAGCCGTAGATATGCCAGCAGGTCTTTGACCTCGGCGCGCTCGTAGAAGCGGAGGCCTCCGACGATTTGATACGGGACCCCGACGCGGAGGAACATCTCCTCGAACTGCCGGGACTGGGCGTGCGTGCGGTAGAGCACGGCGACCTCGCCGAACCGTCCGCCGCCGGCCTGATGCGCCCGAATCTGCTCGCCGGCGTAGCGGGCTTCCTCATAGCCGTCGAACCCCTCGTACAGCGTGACCGGCTCCCCCTCGGGGTTCGCCGTCCACAGCGTCTTGGGGTGCCGGTGCGGGTTGTGGTGGATCACCGCGCCGGCGACCGCGAGGATGCGCTGCGTCGAGCGATAGTTCTGCTCCAGCGCCACGACGCGCGCCTCGGGGTAGTCGCGCTCGAACTCGAGGATGTTGCGCACGTCGGCGCCGCGCCAGCGGTAGATCGCCTGGTCGTCGTCGCCGACGACGCAGAGGTTGCGGTGGCGGCGCGCCAGCAGGCCGACCAGCGTGTACTGCGCGTGGTCCGTGTCCTGGTACTCGTCGACGAGGATGTGCCGGAAGCGGTCCTGGTACTGCGCGAGCACTTCCGGCGAGGCCTGAAACAGCTGCACCGTCCGCAGCAGCAGGTCGTCGAAGTCGAGTGCGTGCGCGTCATCGAGGCGCCGCTGGTAGGCTGCGTAGATCTGCGCGAGCGTCGATTCGCGGGCCGTCTCCGCGCGGGCCGCGAAGGCGACGTGGTCCACGAGTTCGTTCTTCGCGCGGCTGATCTCGTGGAGAACCGCGGCCGGCGGAAACCGGCGGTCGTCGAGGCCGAGCGCGCGCAGCGTCTCCCGCATGAGCGTGCGCTGATCGTCGCCGTCGTAGATCACAAAGCGCGGGTTGACGCCCGCGGGCGCCCCGGAGGCGCGGAGCATCCGGCTGCACGTCGCGTGAAACGTCCCGATCCACAGCCCCCGCGCCGCCGGACCCAGCAGGCCCGTCAGACGCTCACGCATCTCCCCCGCCGCCTTGTTCGTGAACGTGACCGCGAGGATCGCGGACGGCCGGACGCTCCGGTCTCGAATCAGCGACGCGATGCGGAACGTGAGCACGCGGGTCTTGCCAGAGCCCGCGCCGGCGAACACGAGCAGCGGGCCGTCGCCGTGGCGCACCGCCTCGAGCTGGCGAGGGTTGAGGAGCGTGTCAAGTGCGGTTCCTGATTCGAGCACGTTACCCCTGAGACGCGATCACGTGATGCCGTGGCTGCGGCACTCTACTATCCTACACCCTACAGAACTTCGAGCGGAGCGCCTACGCTACTCCCACTCGATCGTCGCGGGAGGTTTGCTTGTCACGTCGTAGACGACGCGGCTGATGCCGGGGACCTCGCCCGTGATGCGGTTGCTCATCGCCTCGAGCAGGTCCGCGGGGAGCCGCGCCCAGTCGGCGGTCATGCCGTCCTCGCTCGTCACGACGCGGATCGCCACGACGTGGCCGTAGGTGCGGGCGTCGCCGGCCACGCCGACCGTATGCACCGGGAGCAGCACCGCGAACGCCTGCCAGACCTCCCGGGTCACGCCGGCGCGCCGCAGCTCCTCGCGCACGATCGCGTCGGCCGCGCGCAGCGTCTCGAGCCGCTCGTCGGTCACCTCGCCGAGCACCCGGATCGCGAGCCCCGGGCCGGGAAACGGATGCCGGCCGACCATCTCGTCGGGCAGGCCGAGCGTGCGCGCCACCACCCGGACTTCGTCCTTGAACAGCGTGCGGAACGGCTCGATCAGCCGGAACGGCATCACGTCGGGCAGGCCGCCGACGTTGTGGTGCGTCTTGATGCGCGCCGCGGTCCGCGTGCCGCTCTCGATGACGTCGGGGTAGAGCGTGCCCTGCACGAGGTACTCCGGCCGGTCGAGCCGCGAGGCCTCCTCGGCGAACACCGTGATGAACTCGCGGCCGATCAGGATCCGCTTCTTTTCCGGATCGACGACGCCCTCGAGGCGCTCGAGGAACCGGCGCCGCGCGTCGACGTGCACGAGCGGCATCCCGAAGTGATCGCGGAACACCGAGACGACGGCCTCGGACTCGCCCTGGCGGAGGAGCCCGTGGTCCACAAACACGCAGGTCAGCCGGTCGCCGATCGCGCGGTGCACGAGCGCGGCCGCCGCGGACGAATCGACGCCGCCGCTCAGGGCGCAGATCGCGCGGCCGGTGCCCACCTGCGTGCGGACCTCGTCCACGGAACGGTCGATGAAGGAGGTCATCTCCCACGACGGCGAGCAGCCGCAGACGGTGTAGAGAAAATTGCGGAGCACCTCCGTGCCCCACGGCGTGTGGGAGACCTCCGGGTGGAACTGCAGCCCGTACAGCCGCCGGTGCCGGTGCGCGATGGCGGCGTAAGGCGTGTGGTCGGAGTGCGCGAGCGTCTCGAAGCCCTCGGGCAGGCGCGACACCGTATCGCCGTGGCTCATCCACCCGATCAGCCGGCGTTCGAGGCCGCCGAACAGCGCGTCGGGCGACTCGTCCACGAACAGGCGCGTGCGGCCGTACTCGCGGCGCGCGGCCGCCCCGGTGTGCCCGCCGAGCACGTGGGCCATCAACTGCATGCCGTAACAGATGCCGAGAATCGGGATGCCCGCCGTGAAGAGCCCCGGATCGCAGTGCGGCGCCCCGCGGTCATAGACGCTGTTGGGACCGCCGGACAGGATCAGCCCTTTCGGACGCAGCGCCAGCAGGTCGGCGAGCGGAGTGTCGTACGGGAGGATCAGGCTGTAGACGCGCAGCTCGCGAACGCGCCGGGCGATCAGCTGGCTGTATTGGGCCCCGAAGTCGAGCACGACGACGAGGTCGTCCGTCGCGGGGAGCTGGGCGCGGGTCACGCGCTCCTCCACCCCCGAGAGCCGCCCGGTCTCGGCCGCCGCGCCGCCGCCGACCGCCGGGGACGCCGTCCGTCCCGCGGTAGACGGGATCACCGGCCCTGCCCCACCCGCTGCGCGATCTGCATCGTCTTGCCTTCCGTCACGAGCGAGGGGGCGATGATCACCTCGGCCTGCTGCATCTGCCGGACCGTGCGCGCGCCGCACATGCCCATCGCCGTGCGGAGCGCTTCGATCAGGTTTTGCGAGCCGTCGTCCACGCGGGCCGGCCCCAGCAGGATGTCGCGGAGCGTGCCCGTGCTGCCGACGGTGATCCGCGTGCCCCGCGGCAGCGCCGCGTGCGGCGTCGCCATCCCCCAGTGGAATCCGCGGCCGGGGGCTTCTTCGGCGCGCGCGAACAGCGACCCGAGCATCACCGCGTCGGCGCCGCAGGCGATCGACTTGGCGATCTCGCCGCCAACCGAGATGCCGCCGTCGGCGACGATCGGCACGTGCCGGCCCGTCCGCCGCTCGAACTCCGCCCGCGCCGCGGCCACGTCCATGACCGCCGTCGCCTGGGGCACGCCGACGCCCAGCACCTTCCGGCTGGTGCACGCGGCCCCGGGGCCGACGCCGACGAACACCGCGGCGACGCCGGATTCGAAGAGCTGCAGCGCGGCCTCGTACGAGACGCAGTTGCCGGCCATGACCGGAATCTTGGTGTGCGCCACGAGGTCGCGCAGGGACAGGGCGCGGCCTCGCTCGCTCCGGTGCTGCTCGGTGATGACGGTCGACTGCACCAGGAGCATCTCGGCGCCCGCTTCGGCCGCGAGCGGCGCGAGGCGTCCGGCGCCGGCCGGCGTCGTGGAGACGACCGGCACGCCCCCGCCGGTGCGGATCTCCTCGACGCGGCGGCCTACCAGATCGTCCTTGATCGGTTCGCGGTAGACTTCCTGCATCACCGAGACGACGCGATCCGGCGTCGCCGCGGCGAGACGGTCGAGCACCTCGCGCGGGTTGGCGTACCGGGTCTGGACGCCCTCGAGATTGAGAACCGCCATCGCGCCGAGCCGGGAGAGCGTCACCGCCATCGCGACATCGACGACGCTGTCCATCGCGGCCGCGATGACGGGCAGCGCGAAGGTGCGTCCCGCGACCTGCCACGATGTGTCGACGTCCTCGGGATCGACGGTCGCCGACGCCGGGACGAGCGCGATCTCCTCGAACCCGTACGTGCGGCGGGCGGCGCGCCCCTTACCGATAAACTCCATAGGCAGACCCTCCTGGAGACTCGGGCGCCCCCGCGGGGCGGGGGCGTCGGCGGTTCACGTGTAGACCTCCGGCTTCAGCACACAGATAAACGGCAGGTTCCGGTAGATGCCGGCGTAGTCGAGTCCGTACCCCACCACGAACTTGTCGGGAATCTCGAACCCGCGGTAGTCGATCGGCACATCGCGGCGGCGGCGCGAGACCTTGTCGAGCAGCGCGCAGACCCGCAGGCTCGCCGGGTACCGCGCCTTCAACGTCTCCAACAGATAGTCCATCGTAAACCCGGTGTCGATGATGTCGTCCACGATCACGACGTGCCGTCCTTCGATTGTCTGGTCGAGATCTTTGAGAATGCGCACGATGCCGGAGTTCTCGGTGCCGGTCCCGTACGCGCTCGTCGCGATGAAATCGAGCATGCAGGGGATCGTCACCTGGCGGATCAAATCGGAGAGGAACAGCGACGCGCCCTTCAGGATGCCGACGAACAGCGGGGTCTTGCCGTCGTAATCTCTGCTGATCTGCCGTCCGAGGCCCGCGATGCGATCCGCGAGATCTTCTTCGCGGATCAACACCTCGGCGACGTCGTCCAGCAGCCCCACGCGGTGTGGGCCCTCCCTATAAAGCCGGAGCCGGGCTCACGGCGACGCTGGCGCATTCCGCCAGCTAGTCCTGCCGCGCGGGGCTCCGGGTAATTTACTGGATTATAGGACGGACGTTCGCGTATGTCAAACAAACCCGCTATACTCGACTGTGATCTACGCGTCTATCACGCCCGGCGGAGGCCCCGGTGGCCGCGTCTCCTGATCCGCGCGATCGACTGATCGTCGCCCTCGATACCCCGGCGCTGCCGGAGGCGGTGGCGCTGGCGGACGCGTTAGCCGGGGTGGTGCGGTGGTTCAAGATCGGTCCGCACCTCTTCACCGCGGCGGGTCCGGCCGCGGTCGCCGCGGTCCGCGAGCGCGGGGAGATCTTCCTCGACCTCAAGTTTCACGACATCCCATCGACCGTCGCCGCCGGGGTCGCCGCGGCCGCGCGGCTCGGCGTCTCGCTGTGCAACGTCCATGCCCTCGGAGGCCGCGCGATGATCGTGGCCGCATCACGCGCCGCCCGGGAGGCGCCCCTCCCCGCGGGGGGCACGCGCATGGAAGTCATCGGCGTGACGCTGCTGACGAGCGGAGATGAAGCGACGCTCGCCGAGATCGGCGTGCGCGATACGCCCGCCGCCGAAACGCTGCGGCTTGCGCGGCTCGCGCAGGCCGGCGGGCTCGACGGCGTCGTCGTCTCGCCGCTCGACGCCGCCGCGGTGCGGGAGGCGTGCGGACCGGAGTTCCTGATCGTGTGTCCGGGCATCCGGCCGGACGGGGTGGAGCGCGGCGATCAGCGGCGAACGGATACCCCCGCCGCGGCGGTGGCGGCCGGGGCCGACATGCTGGTGGTGGGACGGGCAATCACGCGCGCCGGCGATCCGCGCGGCGCGGCGGAGGCGATCATCCGGCAAATCGCGGGCGTGCGGCCTTAGCGGGCGTGCTGCGTTAGGGGAAGCCCGGCGCCGCGGTCAGGGCGCCGCGGTGAGAGGATCGGGAAGTTGGACGACGGCGCGTCGCACCGCGTCGTCGAGCGCGCTCTGGACGACGTAGCTCTCACTCGTCCCAACGGCGTGTCCCGCAAACTTCATCTGATACACGATGCGTGCTTGGGAGGCGTCGAAGACCTGCACGTTCATGACGGCGACCGCCATGAGCGTGCCTCCGCCTTCGCCGCCGCCCGGATCGAGTTTATTTCCGCCCCCGCCCATGCGGTCCAACACCAGCGACTCGATCCATCCCACCACCAGGCGGTCCGCGCCCGCGGCACGGGCGAGCTCGCTCAACCGGGCGAACTTGAGGGCGTCCGAGTCACGCCATCGCAGGCCGCTTTCCTCCGCCCGGACGCGGTCGCGCGGCACGACCGCGAACCGTCCCGCGGCCCCCGCGGCCAGCTTCGCCGACATGTCGGCGCTCGCGTATTCTTCAGGGATGAGGCCGGAATACGTGGTGACCGGCGTCGGCGCGTAGAACAATGCGACGGCGACCGTATGATCCGCCGCGTCCGCGGCCGGCCACGGCAGCAGCAGCGCCGCGACGGCGGCGACGCACAGCCGCACAACGCCTCCGCGCCGCATGCGGCCCGCCCGCGCTACGGCGACGACTGCGCCGGGACCGGACGGCCGTCGGCGTACTTGACGATCGACCACTTGCTGCCGTTGTACTTCACGGTGTCGCCGACCGAGATCTGCGAGAAGAACGACGGTGAAACCAGATAGGTCTGGCCGTTCACCATGATCTGTCGGTCGTAGTCATCCGGGCCCTTCGTGTACATCTGCTCCACGGGCCCGTAGACATAGGCGTTCTTGCCGCAGCCGATCGAGACGTCCGCGGCCAGGAGCGCGAGTATCGCGACGAAGATGATGGCCTTGACGGTCTGCCCCCGCATCATCCGCACCTCCGAAAACTACGTCTCACAGTATAGTCCATTTCGACGGGTGCGTGTTACCATTCTCCATCGCCCGCGAGCTCGCGAGCTCGCGGAAAAACCTGGTGGCCCCCCGACCTTCCGGAGGGCCACCAGGAACGAGCGCGGATCCGGAGCGTTTAGAAGTTGTAGTTCAGCTCCGAACGGTACAGCGTGTACTGCGAGATCCCGTTGATCCGCTGGTTCTCCACGCGGGTGTAGATCGAGGCGCCCGGAGCGAACCGGTACACAACGCCGAACCGGAACTCCGTGATGCCCATCCCGTTGGAGATGTTGTTGCCGGTCTCGTACGCGCCCAGGAAGCCCCAGCTGTCGGTGATGTCAAACGTGATGTCCGCCGTCAGCATGTTGGCGTTGCCCGGGCCGACCGAGCCGCTGATGTCGTAGTCGACGTCGCTCTGGTACGGGGCGTAGAAGTTCACGCCCGCGTTCTGGTAGGACACCGTAAGGGCCAGACGGTGCCCGATGCCCGTCATCGCACCGAGGTCGAAGACGGCGTCGACGAAGTACGAGCTGTCGCTGATGCCGCCCGTGGAGTCGTTCCAGGTCGCGATCTCGCCGTCAAGACGGATCCCCGGGACGACGTCCCACGTGGCGTAGCCGCCGCCGCCCGAACCGAGCGCGTGACACTCGATGCCGCCCTGGCTGCCGCCGCCGCCGGCTGCCGCCGGAAGGGTGCCGGCACCGACTGCCGGACATGGTCCGGTCGGCGGGTTGGTGAGCGGAGTGTTCGGGTTGCCGTACACGTGCCACAGAGCGCTGGTGGCGTTCGTCGGGAACGTGGGCGACGCAGCGTTGATGTTGTTCGCCACGTAGTACCCGCCGAGGCGCAGGCCCGGAATGATGCGGATGTTGGCGTCCACTCCGTAGGCATCCTCGCCCAGGAAGTAGGTGCCGCCGCCGGTCGGGCCGAGCACGCGCCAGACCGCCGCCTGCCAGGTAAAGTCGGCCCACGACGGAACGTTGCCGGAGACGCGAATGCCGTCCCAGAGCGCGGTGCCGCTGTTGCCGTTGGACGCGCCGTACGTGTCGGACGTGGTGTTCACGAGCAGGCCGTGGGGGCCGAACTGCAGCGGGAGCATCCCAAAGCCGTTCAGGATGCCGCCCATGCGGCCGAGCTGGATGCGGAGCGGCCAGCCCCACGCATTGTGCCAATCGAGATACATCTCCGCGAGGTTCGCGAGCTGGTAGCACGGCGTGCTGTTACAACCGGCGGTCGCGCCGCCGGCCGAGCCCGTGCCGTAGCCCGCGCCGTCAAACGTGATCGGCGTGCTCGTGGAGCCGGTCCCCATCTCGAGGCCGATAATCGCGTGAATGTCGGGCGCGACGCTGCCGTCGAACATGAGCTTGCCGCCCATCCGGGCGCGGAACACGGTCGGCGAGGTGCCGGAGTCAACCGTGCCGGTGTTGTTGTTGCCGTTCAGGCTGGTGCCGCTGAAGCCGGGGCCGCCGTCATAGCGGGCCCGGAACCGGCCGGTGATCTTCACGTTGTCCAGCCGGGCCTTGATCGCGTTCAACTCCTCTTCAATGGCCGTCACGCGAACGCCCAGCGCGGCCAGTTCGGCCCGGAACTCGTTGATCAACCGCTGGAGCGCTTCGAGGTCGGCGCGGGTCACCTGCGGAGCCGGCGCGGCGGACGGAATCTGGATGCTCTCGATCCGCGCCAGCAGGCGAGCGACGACCATCGCCATTTCGTACCGGGTCATTGCCCGATCACCCTTGAAGGTCCCGTCGGGATAGCCCTCGACAAGACCCTTCGCCGCGAGCTCAGCGATCGCGTCGTATGCCCAGTGGTTCGTGGGCACGTCGGCGAACGGCTGCGCGAACGCGGGGGCGACCATGGCAAGCATGACCACGGCAGCAGTGATTACTGCGATATGTCTCATGCTGCCCATTCCCCCTTGCTGCTGTGATGTCGGGGTCGGGCAGAGGCGTCGGGCTCGAGTGACCGTGTTTTCTCGCGCCGTCTATCCTCCGACCAACACCCGTGTGTCCACCCGCTCCCCGCCCTCGTCCCGTGCTGCCGCCCCCTCCTCTCTGGACGAGACCCGACGCGGCCCTTGGCCGCTAGGACCGGGTGACAAACTTATGCGCAACGACTGAAAAGCAAGACGAGACGGGATGCGCCGGGCATGCACCCACTCAAAGGACTATGTTGTGGGCCATAGCCAGGCTATATCCATACCGGTCTACGACGGTATCACCGAATATCCTGCAGACTTTGAAGACGTCTTCAATATTAGCACGAGCGCAAATATACGTACATACTGCATATTATCGAACATTTGATCGATAGTGTGTTAGTTTGCGTGTCGTATGTTACTCAACTTCCGGCGAGGTGTCGTTCCGCGATGATCACGGCCGCGTAGTCATCGTACGGCGCCGGCGGTACCTGGAACGATCGCGGGACCCACCGCCGCCAGCCCGAAGGGGGATGCTCCTCGAAATACCGCGCTCTAGCCGCCAGAGTGGTGTCCCGCTCTTCCTCCACCGTGACCGGCGGAAGGCTCCGGGCCGCCCGAAGTCCCGCCAGGGCGTCCGTGACCCACCGGGAACCGGTCCCGCCGCCGACCACGATCACATCAACCGTGTGCCGGGCCGTCCAGTCCTCGACCAGGCCCGGCAGCTCGGCGGGCCGGACGATGGCCCGCGCCAGCACCCGGCCGGGAGCGCAGATCGCGAGCCCGCATTTGTCGCGGCCGGGATCGATGCCGAGGACCGTCATGGTACCGGCGTCCTCACCGGAACGTGATGGAGAGGGGCCCGACGGTATAGGTATCGAGGAGCGCCACGGCCCGCACCGTCGTCGGGGTGCCCGCGGTCTTGATCCGATCGACCGTATCCAGCACGACCGCCGGATCGACCCGGACGTCCACCGGGCTCGACGTCAACGCGAAGGGCGGGGAGAGGACGCCGTCGCGCTTTGCCACGGCCGCCGCCGTGGTCGCCAGGTCGATGAGGGCGGTCTCGATCTTGGCCCGGGAGTCGCGCCCGTCGACCGATGCGGTCGCGACCGTCTGGCCCTCCCGAAAGACGATGACGTTGGGAAACACGAGGATGGTCGCGTGGACCGGCAGGCCCCGGACGGTGTTCTCGCTCGCAATCATCCGGACCACCATCTGCTGTCCGCGCTCGGCAACGTCGCGCGCGACCACGTCCACGGTCAGGCCGGGCGGGGAGATGATGATCGTCTTCCCGTCCGGGCCGGGCGCCGCGCCGCGCTGCACGGCGGCCCGGGCCGCGAGGTCCACGAAGGTCTGCACCCGCCGGCGAATGTCGTCGATCGGGTCCCGGCCGTTGATGACCGTGCGCAGCACTTCCTGGTCGTTCTGGTAGATGATGTCGCGCACTTGAAGGGTCCGGAGCTCGCGCTGCTGCGTGGCGATCTGCTGCTCGAGCTGCCGCGTCTGCTGCTGCACCTCTTGGAGGTGAAACAGCGCCTGGCGCGCGTCCTGGCTGGCCAGCAGCACGACCGCGAGCGTTACCACCGTGATCATCATGCCGGTGACCACGGTCACGATCTGCGCGGTGTACCGCGGCCGCACGCCGAACAGCGTGAGCCGCTTGCGTCCGATCGCGCGGCCGACGAGGTTCCCGATGAAGGCCACGAGGCCGCTGACCAGGATGAGGAGCGGGATCAGAAACGCCGCGACGCTCATGACCCGGCTCGGCGCCCCGCGCCCGCGCCGCGGGCGCGCAGCCGTCCGAGAAGACGAAGATAGTTCGCGACCTCCGCCGCGTCCAACTTGCTGCGGCCGCCCGCGCGGTCCGTGAAGACGTAGGGAACCTCGACGACAGCGGCCTCCGGATGCACCACGAGGAGCTCGAGGAGGATCTTGTATCCCAGACCCAGGATCGGCGTGTCCTCGAACAGCCGCCGGCGCGCGGCGAAAAACCCCGACATCGGATCCGTGACGCGCACGCCGAGAAGCCGCCGGGCCAGCCACGTGGCGCCACGGCTCATCACGCGGCGCCGCCAGGGCCACCGCCGCACCCCGCCGCCGCGTACGTTCCGGGAGCCGACGGCGATATCCGCACCGCCGGCCACCGCGCGCAACAGCGCCGGGACCGTCTCAGGGGGATGCGAGAGGTCGCTGTCCATCACGACGATGACCTGCCCCCGCGCCCGCCGGACGCCCTCGAGCACCGCCGACGCCAGTCCACTTTTGCCGGGCCGCGTGATGACACGCACGGACAGAACGGGCTGGAGTTCGGCGGCCACCCCGGCGGCGACCTGCCCGGTGCCGTCCGGGGACGAGTCGTCGATCACCAGCACCTCGCACGTGCCGGCGCCGCCGATCGCGCCCGCGAGCCCACGCAGAAGCTCGGGGATAGTGGCCCGTTCGTTGTACGTCGGCACCACGACCGTTGTGTCCGCGCCATCCACGTTATGTGCCGCTCCCGCACGCGACCGCCGCCGGCTTTAGCTCCACGACGTAGGACCCCTCTGTCTCGATCGGTTGAAGGCCTCGCGGCACGTCCGTGACCGCCGCAAGATCCGCCCGCCGGGCGACGACAAAGACGCGTCCCGGCGCGCACAGGGCACGCCGCAGGGTCGCCGGGTCGGGCGCCTGCTCGACATAGTGACCGGCGTAGAATACGAGCGCGGCGGGCGAATCCACCATGTAGGCGATCACGCGGTCGCCGGGACGGAGCCGCGCCGCGAGGGCGGACGCCAGCGGCTTCATGGGCTTCTGGGTCTCGACGGCGGGCAGCGTGCCGGCGTACAGGACCCCGATGAACACCGCGGTCGCCGCCGGCAGCGAGAGGAACGCGGCCGTGTAGCGGCGCGCGCGAAACAGCACTGTGGTGACGCCGGTGCCGAGCACGAGCACGCCGACCGGCGCGAGCAGAAAATCGCGCACCGCGGCGAACTCGCGCGGGTACCGCGTCGTCGCGAACGCCGCCGCGGCCACCACCAGCAGCACCACCACGCCGATCTGCAGGACGAACGAGGCCGCGAGGGTCCGCGCGAGCCGGCCGGCGCCTTCGAAGAGAAATTCTTCCCAGAGCCGGCCAACCGCGATCGCCGCGACCGGAAACAGCGGCAGCACGTCGGCCGGCAGGCGCTCGCCGACGGCGACGGCCAGCAGAAACACGAGCCCGGCCCACAACAGACACAAGAGACTCCCATCCTGCCAGCGGCGCAGGTAATGGTAGCCGGCGGCGCCCGGCAGAAACGCGGTCCACGGCACGGCCCCGATCACCACGATGCCCGCGTCGGTGAGCAGCGTGCGTACGTGCGTGCCCGGGGACGCAGCAAGCTGCGGCACCGCGTGGCCCCAAACCGCGGCGGACAGGAACGCGCCGCCGTACCGCGCGGCCTCGAGGACGTACCACGGCGCGGTCACCGCGAGGAAGACCGCCGCGGCCGGCAGCCACGGGAACTCCCGGAGACGGCCCAGCGACCGCCGGTACGCCAAGAACACCAGCATCGTCGCCACCGGGAGGACGACCGTGCCCGGGCCCCGCGTGAGCACCCCGAGACCGAGAAAGAGGCTCGCCAGCACGTAGTCGCGCCGCCGGTGCTCCCGATAACCACGATAGCCGGCCCAGATCGCCAGCAGCATCCACGTCACGGCCGCGGTGTCGAGCACGGCGAGGCGCGCCGTGACGACGTGCGCGAGCGTGGTGGTGAGCACGAGCGCGCTCAGCAGTCCGGTCCGGGGGCCGAACCACTCCCGCGCCAGCAGAAACGTCGCGAGCACGCCCAGCACGCCAAACGCCGCCGCCCAGATGCGCGCGGACCACTCGGAAAACCCCACGGCCGCGCCCGACGCCGCCTGAAGCCAGATCCACAGCGGCGCCGGCCCAAGCCACGGGCCGCCGTTCAGGTGCAGGGTGATCGGGTCGCCGGTCGCGAGAATCTCCCGTCCAGCCTCGGCATACCGCGGCTCGTCCACATCCCAGAAGCTCCCGGCGCCGAGCCGGAACATGAACAGGGCCGCCGCGAAGGCGAGGACGAGAACGAGGAGGAGACGTTCGCGCCCGGCCCCCGGGTGGCTCAACGCGCCGCCCGTCGGAGGAGGATGACGCCCGCGGCGCCGACGAGCAGATCCGGCAGCCACGCCGCGGCGATCGGCGAGAGCGCGTGCCCGTCGGCGGCCAGCTGCGTCGGAATCGCAATGATGTAGTAGGCGACGAGGATCAGGATGCTCATGCCGAAGCCCATGCTCGGCCCCGACCGGTGGGGCCGCAGGCTGAGCGGCACCGCCAGCAGGACGAACGCCACGGCGCTCAGCGCGGTCGCGACCTTGGTGTTCAGTTCGCCCACGTAGGGACGCACGTCCCCGCCGCTGCGGCGGTAGCGCGCGACCTCCCCGAGGAGCTCGCGAATGCTCATATCCGGCGGCTGTTTCGGCGCGAGCGTGAAATCTTCGGGCGACCGCGGCACCGTGACGCTCAGCGTGTCGAACTTCGTCGACACCATCTGCCCCTCGGACAGCACGTAGACGTGCCCGGTCCTGAACGTCCACTGGCTGCCCTGGGCATACACGGCGTGGTCGGCCTCGACCACCTCGAGCGGCTGCCGCGGCGTCATATACACCACGGTCACGGCCTCCAGCGTGCGGGACCGCGGATCGTACCGGTGCGCGCTGTACAGCGCGTTGCCCTGCGGAATCGGGGCCTGGAAGAACACGTTCTCCACGGGATGCAGCTCCGGCCCATGCGCCATCACGTCGGCCATCGCCGCCCGGTATTGATCCTCGCTCAGACTCACCACGCCTTCCGCGAAGACCAGCGTGCCGGCCGCGACGACGGCACCGGCCGCAACGATCGGCATGGCGATCCGGACCAGGCTCACGCCCGATACCCGCAGGGCGGCGAGCTCGTTGTGGTCGGCGAGCCGCCCCATGCCCCAGACCGTCGCGAGCAGCGCGCCCATCGGGGCGCTGAAGGCGATGAAATACGGCACCTTGTAGGCCATCAGCACGAGGGCGATCTGGATCCCGATGCCCTGGCCGATGATCAGCCGCGCCAGGTAGAAGAGGTGGTTCATGACCAGCAGGACCGTAAACAGGCCGAGCGCCACCCCGAACGAGGCCCCGATCTCGGAAACGAGCAACCGGTCGAGCAGCGTCACGGTCACAGCCGGAACCCTTCGGCGAGGCAGCGTCGCGGTCACAGCCGGAACCCTTCGCCGAGGTAGACCTGCCGCGCCTCGGGGCTCTCGAGAATCCGCTCCGGCGCCCCGCTCGCCACGATGCGGCCGTCATGGATGATCGCCGCGCGATCGGTGATCTGCAGCGTTTCCCGGACGTTGTGGTCGGTGATGATGACGCCGAGGCCGCGGTCGCTCAGGTAGCGGACCGTGCGCTGCAGGTCCTGGATCGAGATCGGGTCGATGCCCGTGAACGGCTCGTCGAGCAGCAGAAACGACGGGTCGAGGGCGAGCGCGCGGGCGATCTCCACGCGGCGGCGCTCGCCGCCGGACAGCGTCCAGGCCGGCTGCTGCGCGAGGTCGGTCAGGTGGAACTCGTCGAGCAACTCGCCGGCGCGGGTCTCGCGCGCGTCCCGCGAGAGCTCGCGCTGCTCGAGCACCAGCAGCACGTTCTCCACCACGGTCAGACGCCGGAAGATCGACGGCTCCTGGGCGAGGTACCCGATCCCGGCGCGGATCCGGACGTCGACCGGCTCGTCCGTGACGGGCGCGCCGCCGATCCAGACGTCGCCCCCATCCGGACGGATGAGGCCCACGATCATGTAGAAGGTCGTCGTCTTGCCGGCGCCGTTCGGCCCGAGCAGCCCGACGATCTCGCCGGCCCGGGCGGTGAGCGAGACGTGGTCCACCACGGTCCGGCCATTGTATCGCTTGACCAAACTGTCGACACGCAGGGTCCCCGCCCCCTGCTCGAACGGCTCGGGACGGTTCACGGCGATGTGTCGTCGGTAGGATAGGCGACGATCTTGGGATGCCCGTCGGCCACCGCCTGATTGTCGCGCAGGTGCACGGTGATCCGGTCGGCCTGCAGGCTGTCGCGGTCGCGCGTCACCACCGCGTGGCCGATCAGGACGACCGTGTCGGCGCCGCCGGAATACGTGGCGCGGTCCGCGGTGCCGTGCATGTGCGTCGCCGCGCGGTCGAGCACCACGTGTCCGGTCGCCTCGCCGTCCCGCGTCCGGAGATCGCCTTCGATGTGGTCCGCCTCGAGCCGGTCGCCGCCGCGCAGCGCGATCGCCCGCCCCTCCACCGATCCGTGCTGCGCGGAGCGATCGTAGATGATGCGGCTGCCGCGCAGTTCCTGGTCGCCGCGCACGACGACGGCGTCGCCGGAGGCGTCCACCCGGCGAAGGTCGGCGCGGTCGTCGGCCTCGACCCGCGCCGCGGTGATGGTCGCCCACACGCCCTCGTCCAGGAACCGTCCGTGCACGTTGCCCTCCGCCAGCACGTGGCGGGTGCCCAGCTCCGCGGTGATGGCGTCGGCTTCCAGGCCCGTCGTCGGCGAGGACATCTTGCCGTGCCGCGGCAGCACCGCGCGGCGCCGGGCGCCGTCGTAGTGGATCTCCGGCGCTTCGAGTGTTTCGTCGCCGCGCGTGACCACGACGTGCCCACCGAGGAATGTGTACGACTGGGTGGCGGCGTCGTACTCGATGGTGTCGGCCCCCGTCACCTCCACCGGCACGGGGACGTGCGGAGCGGGCTGGGCGGGAGCGGCGGGCGCCGCCGGAGCAGCAGGTGCCGCCGGCGCGGATTGCGCGATCGCGGGCGGCGGCCCTCCGAAGGCCGGGACGATCCCGAGCGCCGCCGCCAGCGACGCGGTGGCCCACCTGCCCCGCCCCGGCCAGGCTTTCCTCGAATCGGCGGGTACACCCGCCCGGCTGGCTCGAATCCGCATTACCGCAGCGTCATGTGGACGTTGCCGAAGAATCGCGTCTGGCCGAGCGTGAGGTCGGAGATCATGCTGTCCGCGTACATGATGACGCGTTCCTGCACCACCTTGACGTGGCCCCGGCCCTCGACCTGGCGCGACTTCGGTGAATAGTAGACGGTGTCGGCGAACAGCTCGCGGCCGGCGCTCGTGACGCCGTGCACGTTGCCGCCGACCGTGACCTCCCGCGTGCGCGTATCGTAGGTGCCGCGGTCGCCGTTCACCAGCATCTTCGTGCCGTCCTCGTCGAAGAACGTCGCGCGCACGTTCTTGAGGGCCACGGTCTGCTGCGTCTGCTGCAGCGTCATGTCGTCGGAGAGAATCTGCCATCGCATATGGCCCTTCTCGTCGGTGCTCACGAGGTTGCCCAGCTTGATTTCGCCGGACGCGACGCCGCTGCTCGGACGCTGCGGGGTCGCACCGGCCGCCGAGGACGCGTCCGGAGCCGTCGAGGAGACGCCGGCCGACGCCGCGGGCTGCGTGTTCCCTCCCGTCGGGCTCGCGTCGGGCGCCGCCGGGAGTTTCGGCGGCGTCACCGGCTCGCCGCCGCCGTGAGGCAGTACGCTCCAGACCAGCCCGGCCACCAGGACCGCGGGGATCGCCCACAGCGCGGCGCGGCGCAGATGTGTTGTCCAAAGGTTGCTCATCGAACGCTCCGTTCGTTCACCGCTCTATCCTACCGCAACGCGACGCGCACGATTATCGTATCGTGGCCCTTGCCCCGCTGTCCAGCGCGGCCAGCACCTCGGCCGCGGCGCGCCCGACCGCCCCGGGAGGCCCGAGGCGGCGGCAGACCTCGGCGAGATCCTCGCGCACCCGCGCGGCCTCGGCCGGCTCGAGCAGCCGCTCTATCTCGCGCGCGATCGCCGGCCCGGTGACCGACTGCTGCAAGAGCTCGGGCACGCCGCGGCGGCCGAGCACGATGTTGGGAATGGAGAAGCCCGTGCGATCGACATCGCCCGTGATGACGAACCGCCGCGCGATCCACGCGGTGAGGGCCGACACCCGGTAGACGACCACCATCGGCACGCCGGCGCAGGCCGCCTCGACCGCGGCCGTCCCCGAGGCCAGCACCGCGACGTCGGCGGTCCCCATCGTCTCGACGGCCCGTCCTTCCACCACGCGCACCGGCACGCCGGACGCGGCGATCGCGGCGGCGACCCCGGCCTCCAGATGGGGTGAGGCGAGCGGCAGCACGAAGCGCGCCGGGCGGCGCGCGGCGAGCTCGCGCGCCGCCTCGAGCATGGGCGGCAGCAGCGCGCGGATCTCCTGGGTCCGGCTGCCCGGCAGCAGCGCGACGAGCGGAGACGCGGCGCCCGCGTCACCCGGACCGCCCGAGGGCCGCCGCACCGCCTCGGCGACCGCGGGGTGTCCGACGTACACGACGTCGGCGCCGGCAGCCCGGTACGCCTCGGCCTCGAACGGCAGCACGGCAAGCAGGCGCACCGCCGCCCGCGCCATGCGCGCGGCCGACCGCCCGCGGCGCGCGTAGGTCTGCGGCGGCACGTAGTACACGATCGGCCGGCGGCCGGTGTAGCGCCGCACCAGTTCGCGGTTCATCCCAGGAAAGTCGACGAGGAGCAGAAGATCGGGACGCGCGCGCTCGATGAGGCGGACGAGCCGGAGGTAGCGAAGGGCGAAGACCGGCAGACGAATGTAGGCTTCGGCGTATCCGATCAGGCCCCACGCGGTGGTGTCGACGAGCACCCGGGCGCCGGCGGCGGCCATACGGCCGCCGCCGGCGCCGACAATCTCAAGATCCGGCCGCGCGCGCCGCAACTCCCCGATGAGCCGCGCGGCCTGATGATCTCCCGAGACTTCGCCGGCGACGACAAAGATGCGGCCCCCCACCGCGGTCAGCTGCGCGGGACGTCTTCGCGGCGGGGCAGGACCGTGGCGACCAACGCGATCCCGGCGTCATCGGCCTGCGCGATCAGCCGATCGCGCTCGAGCAGCAGCGTCCGTTCCGCTTCCACGGCCAGCACGGCGCCGCCGGCCGCGGCCAGCGCCCCGACCGTCTGCGGTCCGACCGCCGGGAGATCGTACCGAGGGTCCTGGCGCAGCCGTCCCACTTTGACGATCACGGCGCCGCGGGTGTGCGAGCCCGCCCGGGCGATCATCGCGTCGGTCCCTTCCACGGCTTCGACGGCGATGACCATGCCCCGCCGCACGGCCACGGCCTGACCCACGTCGAGCGACGCGACGGCCGCGGCGATCCGCGCGCCGAACGCGATGTCGGCCTGTTCGTCGGACGACGGCGCCCGGCGCCCGAGCACCCCGGGCGCGGCGACGAGGTGCGGGGCGTATCGCGTCTGCGGCGCGACGACGAAGCCCGACTCTTCGAGGGCCGTCACCAACGCGGCGAGGATGCTCGCGTCGCCGAAATCGGTGAGGCGGCTCGCCACCAAGAGGCCGAGCGCATCGAGCGACACGGCGCCGGCCGCTGCGAGCTTGTCGACCTTGCCCGCCAGCACGATCTCCCGGACGCCGCGGGAGCGGAACGTCTCCACCATCGCGCCGAGCCGGCCGAGCGCGACGGTCTCGTAGTCGTCCGCAATTTCCCCGAGCCGGGGGTCCGCGTCAAAGACGTTGACGCAGACGACGCGCCGCCCCGCACGGTGCGCACCCTCCGTGATCTCCACCGGCAGGATGCCGCGGCCCGCGATCACGCCGATCGGTCCGCCGTCCCCGCCAGCGGGCGCCGTTCGCCCCGCGCCAGACGGGGTCACCGCCGGACGCCCATCCCGCGCTCCTGGCTCCCCCGGAGAAACTCGACGAGGCGGCGGATCTCGGGGACATCCTCGCAGTCGGCGGAGATCCGCTCGATCGCGCGCGACAGATCGAGGCCCGACCGCACGAGCAGGCGGTGCGCCCGGCGCAGCTGCGCCTGCGTCGCCTCAGACACGCCGGCCCGCTCGAGGCCGATCCGGTTGATCGCCACCGTCCGGTACGGATTGCCGTTGACCAGCATGTACGGCGGCACATCTTTGTCGATGCGCGTGAAACCGCCGATCATCGCCAGCGTGCCGACCTGCGCGAACTGAATGATCCCCGCCATCCCCCCGATGTTCGCGAGATCCTCGACGACGACGTGCCCGGCCAGCTGACAGCCGTTGGTGATGACCACCCCGCGGCCGATGCGGCAGTTGTGGCCGGCATGGCTGTACGCGAGGATCTGCGTGTCGTCGCCGATGGTGCTCGCCGCGTCCTCCCCCGTCGCGCGGCTGATCGAGACGTACTCTCTCAGCACGACGCGGTCGCCGATGCGCAAATGGCTGCGCTCGCCGCGAAAATGACGGTCCTGGGGCGTCCCGCCGAGGATGGCGCCGGCCGCCACGCGGCAGTCGCGGCCGAGCGTCGTCCACTCCTCGACCACGACGTGCGGGCCGATCCACGTGGCCGGTCCGATCGTGACGTGATCGGCGACCACCGTGTAGGCGCCGATCCGAACGCCGGGGCCCAGCACGGCGCCCGGCGCCACGATCGCGGTGGGGTGGACGGCGACGGGAGCCGCCCCGGTCGCCACCGGTTCAGCGTCCGGCACGCGGGGCTTCCTCGCGCAGAACCGGGTCCGGGTCCCCGGCGGACCCCCGGCCGCTCAGTCCCACCATGGAGTACGTGAAGATACCCTCCGCGACGACCACGCCGTCGACGCGCGCGGTCGCCTGCATCTGCCCGACCCGGGAGCGCGTCCGGAGTACGATGATCTCGGTGATGAGTTGATCGCCGGACCGCACCGGCCGGCGGAACCGGCAGCGGTCGATGCCCGCGAAATAGGCGATGTAGCCCTCGTTGCCCGGCAGGAACGACGCGAGCACGCCGCCGACCTGGGCCATCGCCTCGGCGACCAACACGCCAGGCATGATCGGATGGCCGGGGAAGTGTCCCTGGAAGAAGGGCTCGTTCGCCGAGACGTTCTTGAGGCCCACGATCCGCCGGCCCAACTCGATCTCGAGGATTCGGTCGACGAGCAGGAACGGGTAGCGGTGCGGAATCCGCGTCATGATGGCTTCCACGTCCATCGCGCCCGGGCCCGGTCTCTCCCCGCCCACGGTCATCCCTCCGTTCGCTGTGCCGCGAGCGCTCGCGCCAGGGCCACGTGCAGCGTATGGCCGGCGCGCACGGCGATCACCGTGGCCCTGAGCTCCGCGCCGAGCAGCGCGAGGTCGCCCAAGAGATCCAGGACCTTGTGGCGCGCCGGCTCGTTCGGGAAGCGGGGCGGATTGAGAAAGCCGCTTCCGCCAATGGCCAGCGTGTTCTCGAGCGACGCGCCGAGGGCCAGGCCGCGCGCGCGCAGCGCCGCCGCGTCGCGTTCGTATCCCCACGTTCGCGCCGGTGCAATCGTCTCCTCGTAGTCGCCGGCCGCCGCGTCGAACGTCGCGGCCTGATCCCCCGCCGCCGGGGCGCGGAGCGTGACGACGCAGGTGATCGAGAGCCGTTCCGCCGGCAGCGCGACCGCCCACCCCGCGTCCGCGTCGCCGGCCCACACGGGCGTCCGCACGGTGAGGACCGGACGCGGCGCCTCCTGCCCGCGCAGCCCCGCGTTCCGCAGCGCGCGGACGAACGGCAGCGCGCTGCCGTCCATGCCGGGGACCTCCGGGCCGTTGAGCTCCGCGAGCAGGTTATCCACCCCGAGCGCGCGGGCGGCCGACAAGAGATGCTCCACCGTCTGCACGCCGCCGTCGCCGCCGAGCGCGACGCAGGACGCGGTCCCCGTGACCCGATCGAGGCGCGCGGGAATGGCCGGGCCGGACGCGTCTCTGCGCCGGAACACGATGCCGGCGCCGGCAGGGGCGGGACGCAGCACCATCTCGACCTCGCGGCCCGTGTGCAGGCCCACCCCGCGTACGGTGACGGGCGAGCCGATCGTGTGCTGCGGAGAACCCGGCAACCTTTCCAAAATACCCCTCCGTGGGAAAACCCCGGGGTGGGTTAGCGTCCCTCGAGCCGGTCGAGGCGCCGCCGCAGCTCCGCGATCTCGCGCAGCGCCGCCGGCAGCCGGTGCGCCGCGGCCCCCGCGCGGTGGTGCTCCATCCGCGGCCGCGCCGGACGGCCGGCCACCATCGTGCGCGGCGGCACATTGCGGGTGACCCCGGTATCGCCGAGCACGATGGCGTCGTCGCCGATCGTGAGGTGGTCGGCGATGCCGCTCATGCCGCCCATCAGCACGCGGTTGCCGATCCGCACGCTTCCCGCGACGAGGCACCCCGCGGCCATCGCCACGTCCTCGCCGATCTCCACGTTGTGGCCGATGTGCACGTAGTTGTCGAGCTTCGTGCCCCGGCCGATCGTCGTCGCCCCGAGCGTGCCGCGGTCGACCGTGGAGTTCGCGCCGATCTCGACGTCGTCGCCGAGCACCACCGTCCCCACCTGCGGGATCGGTACGTGGCGCCGCGCGGCGTCCTGCGCGTATCCGAACCCGTCGCTGCCGATCACGGCGCCCGACTGGATCACGACCCGCGCGCCGAGCGCGCACCCGCGCCGGATCGTCGCGCGCGCGTGCAGCACGGAGTCCGGCCCGATGCGAACGCCGTCTTCGACGATGCCGTGGGCGTGGATCTGCACGCGGTCGCCCAGCACGACGTCCGCGCCGACCACGACGTAGGGGCCGAGGAAGACGCCGTCCCCGAGCCGCGGGCGGTCGCCGAGAATGCACGTGGGGTGGACGCCGGGCGCGGGCCGAGCGGCCGGGACCAGCGCGCGCAGCGCGTACGCGAGCGCGAGCCGTGTATCGCGCACCCGTATCGCCGGGCCGCGCGTCGCCGGCGCGTCCTCGCGCACGATCACCGCGGCGGCCCGGCCGTCGATCTCCGGCAGCAGGCCCGGCTCCGCGACGACCACGACGGCGCCCGGTCCGGCCTCGGACGGCGGCGCCACCCGGCTCACGTCCACGTCGGGATCGCCGCTCACGGTGCCGCCGACACGCTCGGCCAGATCCGCCAGCCGCATGGGTTCGCCCCTACTTGAGCTGGTCGATGACCTGTTGAGTGACGTCGCGGCCGCCGAGCACCGTCCCGCCCTTGACGAGCACGACGCGAAGGCCGTCCTGCCGGGCGACCCGTCCGCAGACCTGATAGATTTCCTGGTTGAGCTGCACCTCGAGGTCGCGCCGCATCTGCCCGAGCTCGGTCAGGAGGCGGGCGCGCCGGGCGGTCAGCTCCGCCTTGCCGACCTGCGGCGCGAGCGCGTTGAGCTCCGCGGCCATTTGCTTTTCGCGGTCGTCGAGCTGCCGCTGGTACTGCAGCGCCTTGACGCTCTCGTTCAGGACCCGCTGGCTGTCGACGATGCCGATCGTGCTTCCGCACCCGGTCGTCAGCGCCACGGCGCCGAGGACGAGGATCGCCCCCAGAAGACCCCTGCCCGTCACCAGCACGATTCGCTCCTCATTTCTTGATGCGGCCGATCAGGTCCGCCGTCACGTCCGGCGCGTCGGGCGCGTCGAGCGCCCGCGTGAGCACGACATCCCAGCCTCGCTGCTGCGCCAGCGCGGCGGTCTCCACCCGGAGATCCGCCATGATGGCGGCCATGAGCCGCGCGCGCTCCGCCTGGGCCTCGGAGATTTGGGCGCGAAGCGACGCGACGCGGACCTGCAGGGTCTGCAGGGACTGCGACTGCGCCGCGGACATCTGCGTCCGCGCGCTCGAGATGATCGCCTGCTGGCGCGCGTGCATGTCCGCCTGCATGCGGGCGGTGAGCTGGGCGTTGAGCTGCGCCTGCGTCGCGGACAGATCCGTGTGCAGCCGCGCGGTGATCTCCGCGGCCTTCTTATCGAGCAGCTGCTGGCCCTGCTTGCCGAGCTCCTGCGACAGCGCCTGGAGCTGCGCCGTAAACGCCTCCTGCTGCTGCTTCTGGAACGCCGCGAGCGCGTCCTGGTTGGCCTTGTCGTGCGCGGCGATCTTGTCGTCCCGCTCTTTCGTGAGCTCCTGCAGCTGCTGCGAGAGCGCTTCCGATGCTTTCTTGTCGGCCGGCGCCGCGGCGTCGAGCTTGAGGCGCAGGTTCAGCAGCGGCAGCCGGTACTGTTCGAGCATCTGCCGCTGGAACTGCGCCGAGTCCTGCTGCAGCGCGTTGGCCTTGTCCTGGACGGCCTTCTGGCTCGCCGCCTGAATCTCGAGCCGCTTCGCCTCGAACTCCCGCTCCTGGTCCGCCCGGATCTTGGCGGCGTACGCGTCGAGCTCGCGGTGGGCCGCGGCCTGCGCGCCGGACACCTGCGCGTCCATCCGGCGCCGAAACTCGGGCGTCAGCTGCGCCGACTCCTGCTGCGCCGCCGCGCGCAGCTCGGGCGTCAGGTCGATCGACGGCGCGGCCCCGCCGGCCGACGCCGCGACCGCGGAGAGCTGGCCGAGCAGATCCTGGATGCGCTTATCGAGCGCGTCGATCTCCGCCCAGCGGGGATGCGCCCGGGTCGCCCGATCGAGATCGACGACGACGACGCGGGGACCCCGGGCCGCCGGCGCCGCCGGCGCCGGCCGGCCCCACGGCAGCCGCACGCCCCCGCAGCCGGCAAGGACGGCGGCGGCCGCCGCGGCGAGCGCGAGGCGGATGATCGGGCGGACGCTATTTGCCACCGATGACCTTGATCACCTGATCCGTAAGGTCGACGCCGCCATACAGCACGACATCGCGGCTCAATACCACGCTCACGCCCTGCTGTTTTGCGACTTTTCCGACCGCGGCCCGGATGTCCTTATCGAGCCCGCCGAGCAGTTCGGCGCGCTTCTTGAAGATCTGCTGGTCGACCTGGCGCTGCAGATCCTGTTTCTGCGTCGCGGACATCGTCTTCATCTTCTGCTGCGCATCCGCCACCTGCGCCTGCGCGTAGTCGCGCAGCGCCGACTCGGCGCTCGCCCGGCCCGGGTGCGCGTCGAGCGCGCGCGGCATGTCCACGTAGCCGATCGTCAGCGACTGGCCGAACGCCGGACCGGACCGCGCGGCGAGGTAGCCCGCCGCGGCCAGCACGACGATGACCGCGATCGCGATTCCAAGGGTTCTCGTGTTCCACCGCATATGCCGGTCAACTCCTCCTGTGCCGGCCGTCTGCGCGGCCGGCCGTCCTGTCATGGACGTCTTGTCGTCTCAGAACGTCACGCCGGTCGAGATCCACAACTGGTTGCCCTCGCCGCTGAACCCGTAGTCCAGCCGGAACGGGCCGAACCCGGTTTTGATCGCGATGCCGAGACCGTAGTCGGTCTTCACGTTGAAGTTGAAGCCGCTGCCGAACGGCTGCACATCGCCCGCGTCGCCGAAGACAATGCCGGTGATCCCCGTGAAGGTATGCAGCAGCGGCAGGCTGCTGATCGGAAAATGGTACTCGCCGGTGACGAGCACCATCTGGTCGCCGCGAAACCGCCCGGACGCGTACCCGCGCAGCGTGGTCTGTCCCCCCAGATAATACTGCTCCTGGAGGGGCAGCGGGCCGCTCGCCGCGCCGAGGTGCGCGTGCCCGACGATGGTGGTGCCGGCCGACACGGGGAAGAAGCGCGCGTAGTCCAGCTCGTACTTCTGGAAGTTGAAGTTGCCGCCGAGGGCGGCGAACGCGGACTCGAGGCTCAGCGTGACATGCTCGCCGGTCGTCGGATCGAGCGGATCGTCGCGGGTGTCCTCGATCGCGCCCAGCACGAACGCGGTGACGATCCCCGGCGTGAACGCGAACCCGGCGGGCGGGGCGGTGCCGACATACGGCTGGCCGAACGTCGTGTTCACGTACTTCACGCCGTAGGACACCGTGTACGGCGACTTCCGGTTCGGCGAGAGCGGCTGCGCCAGCGAGAGGCTGCCGCCGGTCTGGTACATGTTGTAGTTGAACGCGTTCGCGAGTCCGCGCGAGTAATCCGCCGGAATCGACACGACGTTGTACACCTGCACGTCCATCGCCGTGCGCGTGCCCATGACGTACGGCTCGTGAAACTGCAGCGTGTACCCGCCGCCGTTCAGCGCGCTGCTGTTGTACTGGGCCAGCACGGACTGGCCGTTGCCGCCGAAATCGCTCTCGCGGTACGACAGAATGCCCTCAAGGCCCGCCGTGGTGTAGTAGCCGACGCCGAAGCCGACGGACGCGGTTTTCTGCTCGGTCACGATGATCGTGACGTCCACGGTGTCCGGGGTCGTGCCGGGCCCCGGCTGCGCCCTCACGTCGGAGAAATACTGCAGCTGGAAGAGCCGCTTGAGGCTCGCGTTGACCTCGTTGGCGTTGAACACGTCGCCGGGCGCAAACGACAACTCGCGGCGCACGACGAAGTCCTTGGTCTTGTGCAGGCCGTCGATCTTGACGGCCTCGATCCGGCCCTCCGCGACCGTGACCGTGAGGACCCCCTGATCGCTCACCGCGACGTCGGACATGCGGGCAAGAATGTACCCGGCGTCCTGGTACAGCTTCTCCACGGCGCGGGCCCCCTCGCGGATCGCCACGGTGTTGAGGACCTGGCCGGTCTGGACGCCCAGCGCCTTCGTGATGTCGGCGGTCGGCTCGACGGTGTTGCCCTTCACGACGACCGACGTGACGACGGGGTTCTCGACGACGACGAAGATGACGCGCACGCCCTCCGGGGCGGACTCAAGCCGCACGACCGCGTCCGCGAACAGGCCGGTCGCCAGAATCCCCTGGACGTCGTTGCGCACCTTCTCCTCGTTCAGCGGGTCGTTGGGCTTGGTCGACACCACGGCCAGCACCTGCTCCGTCGGCACGTGCACGTTGCCCTGGATGACCACGTCGACGACGCGCTGCGGCGGCACAACCTGCGGGGGCACGCCGGGCTGCGGAACAAAGGGCGGGTTCACCGGCACCGGCGCGGGCGCGGTCGGCGTGATGGGCGCCGTCGGCGTCACGGGCGATGTGGGCGTCATCGGCGATGTCGGGGTGACCGGTGCTGGGGGGGTGACGGGCGCCGTGGGCGTGACCGGCGCCGTCTGGGCACGCAGGCCCGGCGGCAGCATCGAGAGCCCGGCCAGCGCGGGGCCCATGACGAATGCGACCCCCAGCAGCAGCGCGAGGCACACCACGGTCGCGGGCACACGCACGCGTCCCTGTCTTGTTTCGTTCTTGGGTAAGGTCAACACCGACCTCCGTCTTGAAAATCCGCGCCCTACCGCCCGGCGCGCATTCGCCCAGGCCGCGCGTCCTAGAACGTCGGCGAAGGCGTTTTGAGGTCCACCGGCACCGCGAACTGAAGCGGCCGGCCGTCCCGTGCCGCGGAGCCGGAACCGTCCTGCCCCGCAAGACCGGGGGTTTGCCCACGATCAGGCATCAAAAATTGTCCCGAATTGAGCTGCACGATCGTCCGCGCGATCCCCCGGCCGACCTGTCCCTCTTTGAGGGAGAGGCCGCCCGACGCCCCGTCACGGGCCGCGAGGAGATCAGTCCGCATCCACGCGTATCCAAGACCCGCGCCGAGGACGGCGGCCGCCGCGAACGCCGCGGCGGCGCGCGACCAGCCTGCGCGGCGTCTGCCGGCGACGGATGCCGTCGTGCGCGCCGGTTGTGCGATCGCGTCCGCGCCCGTCTCCCGCGCGTGCCGGATCTCGGCCTCAGCCAGCATCAGCCGCAGCCTCGCCGCCGGCGCGTTGCCGCTCCGCCAGTCGTGCCGCGCCCGGCGCAGCCAGTCCTCGGCGTGGCGGATATGGCGCAGCAGGGGGTCGGCCCCGGTCATTCCCTACTCCTCCGCGTGACGCGGCCTGAGCGGCGGCACGAACATCTCGCGGATCCTCCGCAGCGCCTGCTGCTGGAGGCGGTAGAAGTGCGACAGGCTGATTCTAAGTTCGTCGGCGATGCGACCCGGTTCCTCCGCCGCAAGAAACGCCCCGGCCAGGATCCGGCGCTCGCGCGGCGGCAGACCCTCGATCGCCGACACGATCTGACGTACGAGCACGGCGTCCTCGACGGACGCGAGCGCGTCGGCGGCGGCCGGATCGGGAACCCGCGCGAGCGACTCGGCGGCGTCTTCGGCATCCGGCCCCCGGCCCCGCTCCCGGCGCAGCGCGTTGAGAATGCGTCCGCGAATCCGGTAGGTGGCAAACGTGCTGAACCGCACGCCGCGCTCCGGGTCGAATCGTTCGACCGCCTGGATCAGGCCCACCGTACCCTCTTGGATCATATCCATCAGGACGGCGTCGCGGAGCCGCAGGGCCATGGCCACCTTGAAGACCAGCGGCTGATAGGCCTCGATGAGGCGCGCGCGGCTCCGGCGGTGCCCGCGCCGCTTGTAGGCCTGCCAGAGGCGACGCTCATCGGCCGCCTTGAGAAGCTCGACCTGATGCAGTTCGCGCAGGTACTCCGTCAGCACGGGCGGCGCTCCATCCTTACAGTATCCACGCGGCGACGCCGCTTTTCTCCGGCACGCGCGGCTAGAACGGAAACCGCGTCAACAGGAAGTATCCGTTGTCGCCGAGCGTGTCCACGTTGTACGAAATCGACACGCTCGGGCTGAACAGGTACTCCAATCCGAGCACGGTGTACGATTGCCCGGCCAGCGCCGGCCGGTTGAACCCGCCGGGCAGCACCGTCGCGGTCGATCCCGGGGAGTTCTGCGCGAACACTTCGGTCAGCGTGAGATAGAACTTGGCCGTGAGGAACTTGCCGATCCGCAGCGTGACCGGGCTCTGCGTATCGTACGACACCGACAGTTCATCCAGGTGAAGGGCCCGTTGAATCGCGGAGGTCACCGAGCCGATCAGCAGGCGCCCCAGCTCGCGGCCGGCGAGCCCGGTGGGCGTGCCCGCCTCGCCGGTCGCGCCGAACACGAGGGCCAGGATGTCGGACTGGCTCATCGGCGGCTCCGAGCTCCAGACGACCGACGGATTCGACAAGAGGCCGGAGACGTCGATAAAGATGCGGGTATCGCCGATCTGGCCCTGGGCCCGCCCCGATATGAGCGGCGTCAGCCCGAGGCCTTCCGAGAACGTCGCGTGTCCCTCGATCACGGTGAACGTCGTGCCGAAGAGATTGACGCTGCCGCCGTCGGACCTGATCTCGCCCGCCAGTTTCGGCTGCGCGAGCGTGCCGCCGGCGTGGACGCTGCCGGCGAGCGCGACCTGCACCGGCCCCTCTCCGTACGACACGTCGCTGCCGGTGCCGATCGTCACGTCCAGGCCGAGCGGAGGCAGGGCCGCCGTTTTGGCCCCCTGGCCGCCGCCGGGCACCGACCCGGTGTAGGTGATCCGGCCGCCGGACATCGTGACGGCGCCGGAGAGCAGCGGGTCCACGGCGGGTCCCTTGAGCGCCAGATTCGCGTCGACCCGGCCGGTGTAGAGCCCCGGGACGTCGATGTTCAGCTGCTTGGCGGTGAGGGCGAGATCCAGCGACTGCGGCCGGAACTCGCTCACCGCGGCCGTGCCCTGCACCGCCAGGTGGCCGCCGCCCACGTCGGCCGACACGTTGTGGACCTCGATCAGATTCTGTGAGAACGTGATGTCCGCGGCGATGTTCTCGATCGGCGTCCGCAGCGGCGCGTACCGCATGCGGCCGCCCGTGGCCTGCATCGATCCGGTCATCGTCGGCTCGGCGACGGTGCCGCCGATCGTCACCTGTCCGGTCACGGTGCCGGTCGCGTCCTGGATCGCCGGCGTCAGCAGGGAGAGCAGGCTGAGGTCGGCGTCCTCCAGGTGCAGCCCGAGCCGGAGGGCGCCCTTCGGATCGAGGGCGAACCGGTCCGCCGCGACCGGCAGCGTCCCCTCCACCACCAGCCGGTGCGTGCCCTTCGCGAGCATGCCGTCCTGAATCGTGATCCTGCCGTTCTTGTAGTAGGCGAGCGCCGCCGCGCGGTCCACCGTGGCGCCGGGCACGCCGGCGTTGGTCGCCTCGAGCGAGAGACCCGCGGTCGGATTGTTGGCGGGTCCCGACCACTGGATCGTGAAGTCGACGCTGCCCACGAGCTTCTGCCGGAGGTGGAAGATCGGCACGAAGATCGCGGGATCGAGGTCGTGCGCGGACACCTCCACCGCGCTGGTGCCGTTCAGGCTGACCTGGCCGCGGGCGGCGATGTCGCCGCGTCCCGGATGAAGGTCAAACTGCCGGATGTCGATCGCGCCGTGGCTCAACACGAGGTCCGCGGTGCCCATCCCCGCCGGCACGCCGCCGATCCGGGCGTTGCTGAGGTCGAGCGTCAGCCGCGCCGAGGGATCGGCCAACGGGCCCGCGAGGGCGACGTCGCCGTCGATCAGCCCCTCGACCCGCGTCGGCAGCGGCAGTCCCGCGGCGTCGACCAGGGTGGCGATCTGCCCGTGGGTGACGTGAAGGTTCAGGTCGACGGCCGGCTGGCCCACCCAGGACACACTGCCCGTGAGGCTGTAGCTCGCGTTATCTTGAATTAGGTCGAGCGGTGCGAGCATGACCTGACCGCTCCGGTAATCCACGATCCCGGAGGCGGAGAACGCCTGTCCCTGGACCCACAAGTCGGGCGAGACGAGGCGTCCCTGGAAATCCGGATCGGCGAGAGTACCCGTGACGCGGCCGTCCACCGTGACGGACCCATACGGCACCACGCCGAAACGCGTCAAAAGCGAGATGTCGGCGAGCCGGATGCGGTCGGCCTGGAAGCTCAGATCGAGCGGCCCGCGGGGATCGACCATCCCTGAGGCGTGCACCTGCGAACCGTTGACCCGCGCATCGAGCCGCGACACCTGAATGAGCCCGCCGGCGCCGGCCGCGAGGTCGGCGTCGGCCTGATCGACGGTCTGGCCGAGGACGCTTCCCCGCGTCAGCGCCAGATGACCGGTCACCGACGGGCGCTCGACCGGTCCGTTCACGAGCACCCGGCCCGAGAGCGTACCGGTCACGGTCTCGATGCCGACGGTGTCGCGCAGAAATGACTGCGCCGGCACGCCGTCCGCTTCGATCGCCACGTCCCGGGCGGCCAGCGGGCGGAGCGCGAGGGTGCCGCTCACCCCGTAGTAGGCGCCGCCGTCGAAGAGGTCCGCATGCGGCGACGAGAGGAACCCGGACGACACGCGCAGCGTGCCGGCCGCGAAGGTGTACGGCAGTGGACCCAGCCGCCCGTCCCAGGCCGCGAACTCGCCGGCCAGGGACGGTGAGGCGAGACTTCCGCCGACGTGCCCATCGAAGCGGCCCGCCCCCGTCAGCTGCGACGGCGCGAGCCCGGTCCGGGCCGCCACTGCGGGGAGCGGCAGATCGTGGCCCTCGGCTGTCAGATCGAGCGCGCCGTTCGGTGCGATGGATCCCGACGCGTACACGCTTGTCGGTCCGGCCTGGATGCGCAGGCTGTCGAGGCTCAGCAGCCCGTTGTCGTCCCAGAAGAACGCCGACAAACTGTCGAATGTCTGTCCGAGCACGACGCCCCGGCCGAGCGACACGTCCCCGAGAACCTGAAGCCGGGACCCCTGGCCCGTGCCGGCCACCGCGCCTGAGCCGCGCACGTTCAACCCCTCGATGATCGGAAACCCCGCGCGCGGAAGCGTCGCGGCGTCGACGTTGTCCGCCGTGGCGGCGAATGTATAGGAAGGCTGCGGCACGGCGAGATCGATCACCGCGTCACCGGCGACGCGGCCGTCGCCCACCCCGACGAAGAGCCCGCGCAGCGACAGCACGCCGGCATCGTAGGCAAACCGCGTGGTCAACCCGAAGAAATCCTGGCGGTTGAAGCGGCCGTCCGCGGCCGCGACGGTTCCCGAGAACGACGGCGCGCTGACGGGGCCGGAGATCCACATGTCGCCCGTCGCCCGACCGGTCAGCGTGAGGCCGGTCCCGGGGAAGAACAGCGTCCGCGCCCGCGCCAGATCCAGACGCTGCGACCGGACCACGAGATCCAGCCACGGGTCGCCGGCATACGAGACGGTGCCGCGGACCCACACCGGCGAGTCTCCGGCGACAAGCGTCAGGCCGTCTGTTGCGACGTGGCCGGCGGTGACGTGCATCTCACCGCCCACGTGGCGCAGGGGCATCGCGGCCGGACGGTACAGCGCCTCCGCGTCGTCGAGCCGGATCGTCGCCGTGTAGTCCATATCGACGCCGTTCCGCGAGGACGTCACCAACAGGTGGACGCGGCCGGAGAACTGCCCGCCGAGCCACCGCAGGGCGCCGAGACGCACGAGGTACCCGCCCCAATGCCGCACCGATCCCCGATCCACGGTGATGTCGAAATCGTACGTGCCGTCGGCCGCCGCAAACCGGCCGTGCACCGCGGCCTGCTCACCGTCGGTGCTACGGCCGCCGAGCGCGATCACCAGGCGGCCGTCCGGCGCGGAGGTGAGCGTGCCGTCGATGCGCTCGAACCGCGTGACGAAGGGCGGTGTCTCCACACCCCAGGAGTCCGCGTAGGCGATGACGCCGCCCTGGACGACGATCTGCCCGTGGAACGCGGGGCCAAGCGGACTCTCCGGCTGCTCGAGCAGGTCCGCGAGGTTCCAGGCGCCGCGGGCGTCGCGGATGAGCTCAAGATGCGGCGTCGTCAGATCGACCCGGGTGACGCCGGCCAGCACGTCCCGCGGGTGACGGACGAGGTCCCACCATGAGAGGGTCAGGTGGATGCGGTCCACCGAGAACATCTCGCCGCGGCTGAACCCGCCCCGCTCGGCGATCACCAGGTCGCGCAGATCGATGCCGTGGAGAAGATCGCCGCGGACCCCGCCGAGCGCGACCTTCCGGCCGAGCGACTGGCTCAGGTTGGAGACGATCGCCTGACGGATCGAGTGGGCCATCCAGCCGCTCGAGACGGTCACGGCCCATGCCGCGCCGGCGCAGAGGACCATCACCGCCACGACCACGGCGGCGCGCCGAATCACCCGGGTACGCTGTGGAGCGGAACCCGTCAGTGTGTCCCTCCCTTGATGACGACCGGAAGCTGGACGCGGCCGTGCACGACCCACGGCGTCGTCCACTGTCCGGAGGGCTTGGCCGGCGCCGCGCCCGCGGTTCCGGTGCGCGGCGGCACGCCGCCCATCAACTCCACAACGACGTCGGTGTTCTTATCCCCCGTCTCGAACGCTTTGATCGCGTCGGCCAGCGTCCGCGGTCCGGCGCCCTGCCCGGCCTGCGCGGACACGGCCATGCCGCTCGCGCCGCCGCCCGGGAGTCCGGTGCCGCCCGCCCGCACGACCAGTGTCGCCGGACCGGCGACCGCGTTCGCGGGAATCACGAGCGCGACGTCCTGGGTCTGCGGGGCCGCGCGGAACGGACGGACCGTCACGCGCACGTGCACGGTATCGCCCGGAGCCACGGGATCGTGCGGCCCCTCCGCCTCGACGATCGTCGCGGTCTGCTGCGTGGCGGTCACGCGCACATCGAGGTCGATCGCGGTCGGGCCGACGTCCTTGAAGTCGTTGTCGAACAGCAGGTTCATCGCCTGCGGCAGTTCCGCGAGCGCGCGCCCGGCGATGCCGCTCGCGCCGTAGAACATGTTCTCCCGGACGACCGGCTTCGGCAGGTCCCGGCCGTACAGCACCATGCGGACGGTCGCGGTGCCCGGACCGCTGCGGTTCAAAGCGCGCTCGATGGCGCCCTGCGAGCCGACGGGCACCACCAGCGGCGCGATCAGCGTGCTCGGAATCACCTGGAAGTTGAAGTCGTGACCGACGCCGCTGTCGCCGTCGGTGACGTGGACGTGGACGCCGAACATTCTCGGCATGACGCCGATCGTGCCGCCGATGCCGGCGGGCCGGTCCTGCGAGATGATGCCGACCGGCAAGCCGACCGCGCCGATCTTGATGTTCTGCTGCTGTCCCTGCACGACCTGTAAAATTGTCGCGTTCATCAGGAGATAACTGACCGGGCCGATGCCCGTAAACGGATGCCCGAACGCCAGCATCCGGTTGCCGTCGCGGTATGTCATCGTGCCGATGGCGTAGGCCGCGATATCGCCCTTCAACAGGGCGACGCCGATCGCGCTCCCCGGCTCGAGCGGCAGCGAGGCCGGTACATTCGCCTCCGAGCCGCCGGCGACCGGCGTGAGGCCCATCGGCGCGAGTGCGTGCGTCAGCGTCTCGAGACCGGCGCCGCCGATTCCCGAGACGAAAAGCGGTGTGACGGCGGGCACGGCGACGAGCGCATCGCCGGCGCCCCGCGGAGCCGAGGAATGCGCGCCCCAGGCCGGGATGATCACGCGGCGCACCGTGCGTCCGTCGAGACGCGTCGGAGCCAGCGCGTACGCGCCCGGCCGGCCGGCGTGCGCCGCCGCGGGGAGCATGCGCAGCATGTCCTCGATCGGCGTGAACAGCCCGACCATCGGATCGGATGCCGCAAACGTGTAGGAGAGCGCGCCCGCGAGTTTGCCCTGGAGATAGATCGGGCTGCCGCTCATGCCCGCGGCGATCCCGCCGACACTCTGAATCACGGGGCCCGACGCGCGGAACAGCACGAGGTCGCCGCCGGGTCCCGCGTTGTGCAGCAGTCCGAGCACGCGCACATTGAACTGCACGACGGACGTCCCGATGATCACGGTCTTCCCCACGCCCGTCATGCCGGCGGCGATGGCGCGCGACGGCATGATCGCGGGCGCCGCGGCCCCGGGTGTCGGAATCATCCCCACCCCGAGCGTGGCGAGGGCGATGAGCGCGAACGCGGCGACGCCGCGGGCCGCTCCGCGGAGACGGCGCCGCCCCTCGCGGGAATCAGGGCCGGACGCAACGGTCGGCGGCATCGTCACAGGGCTCCCCTATTTGACCGTCATCGGAATCTGATACTTCCCCAGCACGACCCAGTCGGTCTCCAGCGTGGTGCCGGCCGGCACGTCGAAGCTGGGATTCGCGTTCGCGCCGACCGCCGTGAGGACGGCCTCGGGGACCAACTGGATGATCAGGTCCGTGTTCTTGCCTTGATTCTCGAACTGGTCGATCGCGGACGCGAGCGATTCCGCGCCGCTCGGCGTGCCCTCGAGCGCCACAAGCGACAGGAACTTGTCCGCGGGGGACGCCGAGTCGTTGAGCGCGCCCGCCGTGCCGACGAGCAGAAACGCGGGCCCCTCCGGGAAGTCCCGCGGGACCGTGAACGCGATCGTCCGCGCCTCGGGCTGCCCGCCGCCGAAGGGACGGACCCGCACCTCGACCTGGACGCGGTCGCCGGCATGCACCGTCCGGACGTTCGGCCGCGCGGCCACGAGCAGCGCCATGTTGGGTTTCGTCGTCACCGCGATGTCGACCGTCATGTCGACGGGATCCATCTCTTCGAAGAAGTTGCCGAACAGGAGCTGCGTCGCCGCGGGGACGTCGAGCGCCGCGGCCGTCGCGATGTCGCCGACGTCGAAGGCCAGGTCTTCCCGCACGACCGGCTGCTTGAGATTTCGGGCGCGCAGGGTGATGCGGATCGCGGCCGAGCCGCCCGAGACCCGGTCGAGTCCGCGCTGGATGAGGCTCAGCACGGCGCTCGGGACGAGGCTCTCGGCCAGGTCCTGCCGGCGGATGACCTGCGCCCCGTACGAGTGCGCGGCGCCGGTATCGAGGTCGCGGGTATTGACCCGGATCGCAAACGCCCTCGGAAACTGCCCGACCACGCCGGCGATCCCGGTCATCCGATCCTGGGTCAGGGTGCCGGCGGCGGGTCCGAAGCTGCCCTCTTTAAATGGAAAGTCCAGGGAGCGCACGATCGTGTCGATCCACGCGCTGGTGAGAAACAGCGAGGCGCTGCCCGCGTTCATGAGCGGGTGGCCGAAGCCGAGCACGGTGTTGCCGCGCCGGAACGTCGCCGTGCCGATGGCGCCGACCTCTACGTCTCCACGCACCAGTTCGACCCCGAGGGACGCGCCCGGCTCGATCGGCGGGGCCACGAAGTTGCGGGCGCCGCCGTAACTTTGGTGCGGTACCAGGTTGAAGCGCTTGAACGCACGCTCGAGGACGCGCATCCCGCCGGGCGTGACGCCCGCGGCCTTCATCGGCACCGTGGTAGGCGCCACGGCCGCGGTGCCCCCGGAGGAGGGGTGCGCATTGTAGGCGGCCGCTTCGGCCGTCGATCCCACGACGAGGACGCGGCGGAGCGGACCGAGGAATGTCGGGATCGGGACGTCGCTCCGGTACTCGCGCGGCCACGACGCCTGCGGGACCGTTCCGCCCCGCACCGATGGCGCCGGCGGCGCCAGAATCTTGAGCATCTGTTCGATCGGCGTCGCAAGACTCAAGTCGGCATCGGGTCCGGGAAAATGGTAGCCGTACGAGAGGGCGCCGGCGAGCCGGCCGTTGAGATAAATCGGACTGCCGCTCATGCCGGACGCGGTGCCCCCGGCCCGCGTAATGACGGGGCCGCTGGCCCGAAACAGAATGAGGTCCGTCTCCGAGGCGCCCTCACCCTTCAGCACGCCGAGCACGGTGATGTCGAACCGTTGAATGGTCGTGCCCTGGATGACGGTGAGACCGTACCCGCGCATGCCGGCGTGCACGGCGGACACCGGTAGGAAGGCTTGCGGATCTGCGCCGGCGGGCGGAAGCCCGGTGGTCACCAGGCCCAAACCGATCGCGACGATCACCGCCACCGCACGCATCGTGCCGCGCACGTCCCCCTCCCGTCTGCCGCCGCGCGTTCGCGGCGCCCACTCCGATTTCACGTTGGCCGGCGGCGGACGCCCTGGTTCCGCTCGCCGACTTCGCGGCGAGCAACCATTGTCATCCAAGCCGCCGGCCGGCACACAAACAATACGAGGGGGAGAGCCCCCCTCGTCACGACCCCGAGTGCGGCCCCCGTTACTGGGCCTCGATCACGGCCACAGGGTCGCCGATGTTGACGAAATCGCCGACCCGCACCATCACCTGAATGATCTTGCCGTTGGCCGTCGCCCGGGCCGCCGGAATGGCGCTGCCGGTCGACGTCCGTACGAACACGAGGGTATCGCCGAGCTTCACCGCCTGCCCCACCGCGGCGAACTGCAGCGGCAGGACTTGACCGGAAATGCCGGACCGAACCACGACGTTGGCGGCGGTCTGCGCCGAGCCCACCGTTCCCGCGAACGGGGACAGCACGGCGAGGGCCACCACCACAAGCGCAATTCCTGCAACGATCAGCCGGCGCATGTTCACCACTCTCCATCGCATGAATTATGCCCGCGGCCGCATCATTATAGGCGCGGCCCGCTTTCACTGTCAAACGACGAATTCATCCGGTAGGTTCCGCTCGAATCCGAAGTAGTGCCGCAGCACGCCGACGATGCGCTCCGCCGCGCGGCCGTCGCCGTAGGGGTTGCGCGCCCGGCTCATGCGCGTGTAGGCCTCCGCGTCGGTGAGGAGCTCGCGCGATGCGGCGAGGATCCGGGCCTCGTCGGTGCCGACGAGCCGCGCGGTCCCGGCGGTCACGCCTTCCGGCCGCTCCGTCGTCTCGCGCAGCACCAGCACGGGCCGGCCGAGCGCCGGCGCTTCCTCTTGAATGCCGCCGGAGTCCGTGAGGATCAGCGTGGCCGCCTTCATCACCGCGACCGTCGTCGTGTAGTCGAACGGCTCGAACAGGTACGCGCGCGGATGGCCGCCCAGAATCTCGTGCGCCGGCCGGGCGACCGTGGGATTGGGATGCACGGGGAAGATCAGCGCGAGATCGCCGAACTCGTCCAGGAGGCGCCGCGTCGCGGTGAAGACGCGGCGCTGCGGCTCGCCCCAGTTCTCCCGGCGGTGGGTTGTCATGAGCAGGCGCCGCCCCGGGTGCCCGAGCGCCTCGCGCAGCCGCGGCTCCATCGGCGGGACCTCGCGCCGCGCGACCTCGAGCAGCGCGTCGATCACGGTGTTGCCGGTCACGGTGATGCGGGACCGCGGCACGCCCTCGCGCTCCAAGTTGGCGCGCGCCGTCGCGGTCGGCGCGAAGTGCAGGTCCGCGAGCACGGACGCCATGCGCCGGTACATCTCTTCCGGAAACGGCTGGTACTTGTCGTTGGTGCGCAGCCCGGCCTCGACGTGGGCGACGGGGATCTTGCGGTAGAACGCGGCGAGCGCGCCGAGGAAACAGGGCGCCGCGTCGCCCTGGACCACGACCAGATCGGGGGCGATGGCCGGAAGAAGTTCGTCGAGCCGACCAAGCGTGCGCACGGAGATGTCCGCGAGCGACTGCTGCTCGGTCATGATGTCGAGATCGTAGTCGGGATGGAGGTCGAAGACGTCGAGCACCTGGTCGAGCATCTGCCGGTGCTGCGCGGTGGCGACGACCACCGGCACGAACTCGGACGGCCGCGCGGCGAGGGCGCGCACGACCGGCGCCATCTTCACCGCGTCGGGGCGGGTCCCGAACACGGCGAGCACCGTCCGGGGGGCGGACGGTCCGGCGGGACCCCTCATGAGAACCGGCTCACGCCGCCGGCGCGGGCCGGCCCACCGGGCGGGCCGTGCTCACTGTTCCGCGCTGCCGGCGTCGGTGCCCCCGTACGGGGCCACAGGCGGCGCCCCCGCGGCCAAACCGGGCACGGCTGCCGGCGACACCGGTGCGCCGCCCGCAACGGATGCGGACACCACCCCCGGCCGGTCCGCGGCCACGGAGGCCGGCGGCTGCTCCGCGGGCGGCACGAGCAGGCCGGTCTTCCGCGCGCCGAGCGCCAGCAGCGCCAGCAGCACCCCGAGGAGCGCGATGATCGGGAACCGCCCGACCCCGCTCACCATGAGCGCCCCTGCGCTCAGGATACCCGTCACGAGGTAGAGCACAACCGCCGTCTGGCGCGGGGTGAGCCCGCGCGCCAGCAGCCGGTGGTGCAGGTGCTGCGTGTCCGCCTCGAAGATCGGACGGCGGTTGCGCCACCGCCGCGCGATCGCGAACGCCGTGTCGGTCACCGGCACCCCGAGCGCCGCGAGCGCGACGAGGAGCGAGAGGGCGGTGTAGCTCTTGTACGTGCCGAGCACCGAGAGCGCGCCGAGCAGATAGCCGAGCAGCATCGAGCCGGTGTCGCCGAGGAAGATCCGCGCCGGGTTGAAGTTGTACGGAATGAAACCCAAGGCTGACCCGGCGAGCGCCGCGGCGAGGATCGCCGTCCCGACGTCGCCCCGGTGGTACGAGGCGACGAGCAGCGTGGTGCCGGCGATCGCGGCGATGCCGGACGCGAGGCCGTCCACGCCGTCGATCAGGTTCATCACGTTGCACAACGCGACGATCCAGACGATCGTCACGATCGCGCCGAGCGGACCGACGAAGACCATGCCGCCGAGAGGGTTGGTCAGCACGTCCATGCCGACGCCGAACGGCAGCAGCACCGCGGCCGCGGCGACCTGGCCGAGGAGCTTGACGACCGGCCGCGTCCCGCGAATGTCATCGTACGCGCCGACGAGCGTGATCACGGTCGCCCCGAGCAGCAGCGCGACGATCGGCCGGTCGATCGCCGGCAGGTAGGGAATCACGACCGTGATGCGGTGCGTCTCGTAGGCTACGTGAATGGGGCGTTCGACCGGGAGACCGACGAGCACCGCGGCCACGAAGGCGAGATAGATCGCGATGCCGCCGAGCCGGGGCACCGGGACGCGGTGGATGTGGCGGCCGCCCGGCCGGTCGAGCACGCCCAGCTGCGTCGCGATCCACGCGACCGCGGGCGTGAGCACGTAGGCGATGCCGAGGCCGATCGCGCCGGCGACGAGGAACGGAGAGATCGTCACGGCGGCGCGGCCCCTATTCGCCCTCGGTCGCGGGCTGCATCACGCGCGGGGCGCCGAACAACTCGCTCACCGACTGCTCGGCGTGGACGCGCTGCACGGCCTCGCCGATCAACCCCGCCACCGAGATCACCGCGAGCTTGGACGTCCGCTTCTCCGGCGGGACGGGGATGCTGTCGGTGACCACCAGCTGCTCGATCGGCGAGCGCTGGATGCGCGCCATCGCCGGCGGCGAGAGAATCGCGTGGGTGCAGCACGCGTACACGGACCGGACGCCGCGCTTCATGAGCGCTTCGGCCGCGAGCGCCAGCGTGCCGCCGGTATCGATGATGTCGTCGACGAGGATCGCCGTGCGGCGGTACACTTTGCCGATGACGTGCACGATCTCCGCGACCTGATTGGGGCGGTCGCGGCGCTTGTCGATGATGGCGAGCGGGGCGCCGAGGTACTGCGCGAACTCGCGCGCCCGCTTGACGCCGCCGATGTCCGGAGACACGATCACGGGATGCTCGAGGGCGAGCGACTTGAAGTAGTCGCCGAGGATCATCCGCGCCGGCAGATGGTCGAGCGGAATATCGAAGAACCCCCACAACTGTCCGGTGTGGAGGTCCACGGTCAGGATGCGGTCCGCGCCCGCCGTGGTCAGCACGTTGGCGACCAGTTTCGCGGAGATCGGTTCGCGCGGCTTGATCTTGCGGTCCTGACGGGCGTAGCCGAAGTATGGGATCACGGCGGTCACGCGCGCGGCGCTGGCCCGCCGCAGCGCGTCGATGATAATCAATAGCTCCATCAGCGTCTCGTTGGCCGGCGGGCAGGTCGACTGAATGGCGAACACGTCGAGCCCGCGCACGCTCTCCTCGATGCGCACGCCGATCTCGCCGTCGGCGAACCGGAAGACGTGCATCGCGCCGACCGGCAGGCCGAGGTACGCCGCGATCCCCTGGGCGAGGTCCGGATTGCTCGTGCCGCTGAAAATCCGGATCTGCGCGTCGGTCATCGTCCCTCCTGCCCCCTCTGTACTATCCTGTTTGCCCCGGGACGCGTTCCTACCGCTTGCCGTTGAGCGAGCGGATGACCCGCGCCGGCACGCCGACCGCCATGCGCCGCGGCGGCACGTCCTTCGTCACGACCGAGCCGGCGCCTGTCGCCGCCTCCCGGCCGATCCGGACCGGGGCGACCAGCATCGAGTCGCTGCCGATGTAGGCGCGGTCGCCGATCGTGGTCCGGTGCTTGCGCCGGTCGAGCCCGTAGTTGCAGGTGATCGTCCCCGCGCCGATGTTGACCTCCACGCCGATCTGCGCGTCGCCGAGGTAGCTCTTGTGGTGGACCTTGGTCCGGTCGCCGACCCGCGAGTTCTTCAGTTCGGCGAAGTTGCCGATCTCCACGTCGCGCCCGATCACGGTGCCCGGCCGGAGATGCGCGAACGGCCCGACCGTCGTCCCCTCCCCGATCCGGCTCTCCTCGACCCACGAGTCCCACACCCGCACGCGGGGAGCCAGCACTGACGCGTGCACGTGCGCGCCGGGTCCGACGATGCACTCGGGCCCGATCACGGTGCGCCCGGTGAGGAACGTGCCCGGGTGCAGCACCGTGTCGCGGCCGACCTTGACGATGTCGTCGACGAACGTGGTCGCGGGATCGAGCACCGTGACGCCGGCGGCCATCAGCCGCTCCAGCACGCGGCGGCGCAGGATCGCGTCGACGGCCGACAGCTCCGCGCGCGTGTTGACGCCGGCCAGCTCCTCGGGATCGGTCACGGGCACCACCGCGACGTCGCGGCCCTGCGCGGCGAGGACGTTCACGGCATCGGGCAGGTAGTATTCACCCTGGCGGTTCGCCGGGCGGACACGGCGCAGCGCCTGCGCGGCCTCCGCCACGCGGACGCAGTAGAACCCCGCGTTGACCTCGCGGATCGCCGCCTCTTCCGGTGTCGCATCGACGTGCTCGACGATGCGGAGGAATCGTCCGTCGGCGGCGCGCACGATGCGCCCGTAGGGCGGCGTCACGCCGGGCGTCCCGCTTGCGATCGCCGCGGCCGCCCCCTCGCGCACGCGGCGGCGCAGCGCCCGGAGCGTGTCGGGCGAGACCAGCGGCATGTCCCCGTTGACGACAAAAGCGACGGTGCGGCCGCGCAGCCGGGGCATCGCTTGGAGGAGCGCGTGGCCACTGCCGCGCGGCTCACGCTGGACGACGAAGTCGACCCCGCTCCCCAGCGCGTCCCGGACCGGCCGGTGGCCGGGCCCGACGACGACGATCGGACGCCGCACGCCGGCGTGCCGGAGCGCATCGACAGCGTAGGCCACCATCGGCCGCCCGCGGAGCGGATGCAGCATCTTGGGAAGGTCCGACCGCATCCTGGTGCCCTTCCCCGCGGCCAGCACCACGGCCGCCGTCTGCTCCGTCCTTGCGGCGTGCGCCAAGAGACTGTGCCCTCCAGAAGCGCGCCGGTGACGGCGGCGCGCACCCATGATTCGTGGCCCCGCCGCGGCCTACCTGCGGGCGCGCGCCGCGGCCGACGCGAACGCCGCGAAGCGCGCGGCGAGCCTCGGATCGCTGAGAAAGTTCACGTGCACGTACGACGCCAGGACGCCCGGCCGGCAGTAGCCGTCGAGACGCGGCGGCGCGCCGGATCCGGACGCATCCGCGACCCGATACGCCGCCTCACCGGTCCGCGGCGCCGGGACGAGCGACGATGTGTGAAACTCATGCCCCCGCAGCGTGGTGCCCCGGGGGGCCAGAACCGTGTCGCGGACGGTTTCCGCCCTCACGTACGCGACGCGCGCGCGCGGGCTCATGCGAACCCACGCCGGCACGACGCCGGCCAGCCGGTGGCGGCGGCCGCCGGACGCGATGCCGCGCGCGAGGTACATGAGCCCGCCGCACTCCGCGTAGACCGGCCCCCCGCGCCCGGCAAGCGCCCGCACCGCGTCGAGCCCGGGGCGGTTGTCGGCGAGCGCCGCGGCGAACAACTCGGGATACCCTCCCCCCAGCACCATCGCCCCGGTCCCCTCGGGCAGCCGGCGATCGGCCAGCGGGCTCCACGGCACGACGCGCACACCGAGCGCTTCCAGCAGCTCGACGTTGTCGGCGTAGTGAAATGTGAACGCGCCGTCCCGCGCCCACGCCACGACCGGCCGCGCCGTCCCCGCCCCGCCCAGCACCCGGGCCAGCGCCGGCGGCATGCCGGCCCCCTTGCCGGCCCGCGGCCCGCGCGTGAGCCGCAGCAGCTGTTCCAGATCGAACCGCCGCTCGACCTCGTGCGCGAGGCGCGCGAGCAGGCGGCCGAGCGACGCGGCCTCGTGCGCCTGCACGAGACCGAGGTGCCGCTCGGGGAGCGCGAGACGGGGATCCTCAGGCAGCGACCCGAGAACCGGCCGGCGCGTCGCGCGTTCCACCGCGTCCGTGACCCAGCGCCGGTGTGTCTCGCCGGCGAGGCGGTTCAGGATCCAGCCGGCGATCCGGACGCGCCGGTCGAAGACCTGGCAGCCCAGCGCCACCGCGGCCACACTTCTCGCGGCGCGCGAGGCGTCGAGCACAACCACAACGGGAAGATCGAGCAGCCGCGCGACGTGGGCCGTGCTGCCCGTGTCGTCGCTGCCGGTGAGCCCGTCGAACAGCCCCATCATGCCCTCGACGACGGCCGCGCCGGTCCCGGCGTGCCGGGCGAAGATCCAGCGCACGGTCGCCGCGTCGAGCATCCACGCGTCGAGATTGCGCGCGGGATGCCCCGCCGCGCGCGTGAGAAACCCGGGATCGATGTAGTCCGGGCCGACCTTGAACGGCCGCACGTCCAGCCCGCGGCGCCTGAGGGCCGAGATCAGCCCGACGGTGACGGTCGTCTTGCCGGCGCCGGTGTGCGCGGCCGCCAGGACGAAGCGCGACGGCGCTCCGCCGGTGCTCAGGCGGATTTGCGACGCGCGAAGACCGGAATGAGGGCGCTTATTACGATCGCGGGGACGTAGTGCATCGCGAGGTAGATGCCGAGAAGCGACGTGGGCATGTGTCCGCGGCCGAAGCCCCCGATTCCGAAGAGCGCGAGGATCTGCAGCAAGGGCGTCACGATCCCGGCAATCGGCCCGAGACCAAGATGCCGCCCGGCTGTCGGAAAAGGCAGCATAAAGATCACGATCGTATCAATCGTCGCGACAAGCAGGCTCGTCAGCCACAGCGCCGCGATCGGACGCGGAGAAATACGCGTCCACATCGCGTAAACGAGGCCACCGAAGGCGCCCGCGAGGACCGAGGACCCGAACGTCCCCCCGATCGGCGGGATGCGGTTGTGGGTCAGCAAAAGGAGCGCGATGTTGACGAGCCCCGCCGCGATCCCGGCGCCGATGCCGGCCGTGAGGGCCAAGGGGAGCGAAACGCCCACGGCTCGCGAGTGTCTTATGGACGGCCTCCCATGCGTTCTTTCCATAATAGCGCTCCGGTCAAGACGTTTGCCGCAATCGCCCGCTTCGTCTGTTCCCTCGTTCATCGACGTTCGAACGCATTAGCCGATAGCGAGGATCGGCAGACTCCATGGCGGCTCTCAACAATGCATTGATCCGAGTCTGGTATCCTTTCCCCTGCGACTTGAGCCATGCCAAGACGTCTGCATCGACACGAATGGTTAGGGATTTCTTGATGGGCCGGTAGAACTTGCCCACCACAGCTTTACTCCAGTCCGTCTTTAGCGGAACGTCCGTGAAATCGATCTGCTCATCCTTCATGCGCTTCAGAGCTTCGAACTCTTTATCGCGGCGGCCATCCTTCTTCATAGGCTCTCCTTTCGGTGGAGGCTGCCCTTCGAGCATTGCGCTGGCTCTTGTTCGCGTCCCATTCGAAGCGCATGAAAGCCTCGTAGTTACATTATAGTACATACGTCAAGGCGATCGGTTTGTCTCTCAGCCGCGTCACCGGAAGTTCCGGCTCGTGACGTCCGGCACGCGCGGCGCGTCGAGGCGCGGCCGCCAAAACTCGCGGGCAATGACGTGCACGATCTCGTGCTGCCGCTGGATGCGGCCGGTGACGCCGAGGAACACCGCGGTGCGGACCAGCCGTGCGAACTCGTCCATCACGGCCGGCCAGACGACCAGGTTGACGAAGCCGCTCTCATCCTCGAGCGTCATGAACGTGACGCCCGACGCGGTACCGGGCGTCTGCCGGCAGATGACCACGCCCGCGTAGCGGACGCGTGCGCCGTCCCGCATCGCCAGTACCGCCCGCGCGTCCGGGAGACCCGCCTCGCGCAGCGCGGCGCGCATCGGCGAGAGCGGATGGCCGCGGGTGCTGTGCGCCGACGCCCGGTAGTCCCACGCGATCTCCTCGGAGGCGCTGAGCCCGTCGAACAGCGGCGCCGGCTCGCGAACCTGGACCGGCAGCACGATGTCGCGGCGGCGCGCGAGCGCCCGCGCGTCCCACAGCGCCGTGCGACGGTCGACGCCCAGCGCCTCGAACGCGCCGCTCGCGGCGAGCTCCACGAGCGAGCCCGCGTCGAGCCCGGTGCGGCGGATCAGATCGTCGAGGGACCGAAACGGCTCCGCGGTACGCACGTCCACCAGCCTCCGGCCATCGTCTTCCGCGAGTCCCTTGACGTAACGGAGTCCCATCCGGACGGCGTTAGACAACGGTGACGCAGCGGCACGCTCCGGCGGACGAGGCTCGGATGCGCTGGGCTCGAGCGTGCAGTCCCAACCGCTCACCGTGACGTCGATCGGACGCACCTCGACGCCGTGCCGCTTCGCGTCGTCGACGATGGTAGACGGCGCGTAGAACCCCATCGGCTGCGCGTTGAGCAGCCCGCACGTGAACTCGGGATGATGGTGACATTTGAGGTATCCGGAGGCGTAGGCGATCAACGCAAAGCTACTTGCATGACTCATGGGAAATCCGTACTCACCGAACCCCCGGATTTGATTGAACACCCGCTCCGCCATCTCGTGCACCACACCTTTGGCCGTCATCGCGGACACGAGACGGTCGTGATGGCGCTCGAGCCGTCCCGAGCGGCGCCAGGCCGCCATATCGCGGCGCAACTGGTCCGCCTCGCCGGGTGTGTAGTCGGCGGCGACCATCGCGATGCGGATCACCTGCTCCTGAAAAATCGGCACGCCGAGCGTCTTCGCCAGCACCGGCTCGAGCGACGGATGCGGGTACTCGACCGGCTCCACGCCGGCGCGCCGGCGGAGGTACGGATGCACCATCCCCCCGACGATCGGTCCGGGCCGCACGATCGAGATCTGGACGACGAGATCGTCGAAGGTCTTGGGGCGCAGGCGCGGCAGCATCGACATCTGCGCGCGGCTCTCCACCTGAAACACGCCGATCGTGTCGGCGCGCGACATCATCTCGTACGTCTCGCGGTCGCCTTCGGGCATCGTCGCCATCGACAGCGCGCGGCCGTCACTCGTGCGGACTCCGTCCTGCTCGAGCAGCCGGAACCCGATGTCGAGCTGCGAAAGCGCCCCGAGTGCGAGCACGTCGACCTTGAACAGGCCGATGCCCTCGACGCTGTCCTTGTCCCACTGGATCACGGTGCGGCCGGGCATCGTGGCGTTCTCGATCGGCACGAGCTGCGACACCGGCTCGTGGCCGAGGAGAAACCCGCCGGGGTGGATGGAGAGATGCCGGGGCAGATCCTGCATCTCCGCGGCGAGCCGGACGAGGTGCTGATGGAGCGGCCGCGCGGGAACGAGGCCGGCATCGCACAACAACTTTGAGGTGATCGCATCCTCGTGCCAGACGAGCTTCGCCACGCGGTCGAGCGCGACAAGCGGCAGGCCCAGCGCCTTACCGGCGTCGCGCACCGCCGACCGGAACCGGTAGCGGATGATGTTCGCGACCATCGCGGCGCGATCGCGCCCGTGCGTCTCATAGATCCACTGGATCACCTCTTCACGCCGGTTGTGCTGGACGTCGAGGTCGATATCCGGCGGTTCGGCCCGCTCGCGCGAGAGAAAGCGTTCGAACAACAGGTCGGTGCGCACCGGATTCACCGCCGTGATGCCGAGGCAGTAGCAGACGGCGGAGTTGGCCGCGGACCCGCGGCCCTGGCAGAGGATCCCGTGTGCGCGGCAGTACTGGACGATCTCATGCATGGTCAGAAAGTAGCCGCCGTAGTCGAGGTCGCCGATGATCGCGAGCTCCCGGTCGAGCTGCACGGCGACCTCCGGCGGTACGCGGCCGCCGTACCGCTCCGCCGCCCCCGCGAACGTGAGGGTCCTCAGCCACGCCGACGACGTCGTGCCCTCCGGGAGACGTTCGAGCGGATACCGGTAGCGCAGCTCGGTGAGCGCGAACGCACACCGATCGGCGATCTCGCGGGTTCGCGCGACCGCGTCCGGATCGTCGGCGAACAACGTTGCGAACGCGCCCGCGTCCTTGAGCGCGTGTTCCGCGTTCGGCTTGATGCGTGTGCCGGCGGACGGCAGGTCGATCCCATGCCGGATGCACGTGAGGACGTCTTGGAGCGGGCGGCGCGACGGCGTATGGTACAGCACCTCATGCGCGGCGACGATCTGAAGCCCGTACCGCGCGGCGCGATCCCGCAGCCGGCGTTCCTGAGACACCTCGAGATCCCGGTGGTGCCGCGCCGCGAGCGCGTAGAGCCGGTCGCCGAACGCCTCGCGCAAGACGTCCGCCGCCTCATCCGGATCAGGGCCGGCGGCCGCAAGCAGACTCGTCTCCCCGCCCCACAGCGCGACAAGCCCCTCGGCGTGCCCGGCGACCTCTCGCCACGACACGCGGCTCTCGCCCTTCGGCGAGCGCAGACGCCCCGCTGTCAGCAGCCGGCAGAGATTGGCATAGCCGCTCCGGTCCGCGGCAAGGAGCACCACCGTGGAGTCTCCGGGACGGAACACGGGCTTTGATGATATGGTTGCCGGCGCATCATTGGCTCGCGCTGCAGGCCCAGGGTCGGCCGGCGATGGAGACCGCGCCTTCGAGGCCGGCGGTGCATCCGGCACGTCCGCAGCCGCTGTGACCTGCGCGCCGGTGATCAGCCGGACGCCTCGGTCCCGAGCGGCGAGATGCGCCTCCACGACCCCGTACACGCCGTCGCGGTCGGTCACCGCCAGTTCCGTGAGGCCGTGCCGGCCCGCGGCCTCGATCAATTCTTCGGGCGACGACGCGCCTTCGAGGAACGAAAAGTGCGTCTTGCACCATAGCGGGGTGTAACTCATGCGCGTCCGCTCATTCCACCCGCCCGTGCAGGTACCAGCGGCGGCGCGCTTGATCGTAGAACGCCCACCACAGCTCTCCCTGTGCGCCTTCCATAAAATAGTAGGTGCGATGCGCCTCGCGCACCCCGTCTTCGCGGGGCGGGACCGCCCACCACCCGCCGGACACGATGAACGGCCCCGCAACGGCGGATTCGGCCGCGGCCGGCTTTAATTTCATGGTTGCCGGACGCAGGTCGGCCGGCATGTGGAGCGGCACCGGCCGCGCGAAGATCCGCCGAACGAGCGACTGTGTCTCGAGCCGGCGGGGCCGCGGCGCAGACACATGGGTCACGGGCACCCATCCGAACCGCGCCTCCGGCAAATGCCCGTCGCGAAGCACCGCGCACACCACCCCATCGTCCCCATACCGCGCGCGCAGCCGGTCGATGGCCCGCGTCCCGGCCTCGAGATCGCGCGCCGAATGCTCCGCCAGCAGGGCGAGCTGCTCCGGCGACGCGGGGGCCGCGGCGCATTCTACGGAGACCTCGGTCACCCCGGCGTTGCGGGGCGGTGCGGCCCCGGCGTCCACGCGCGCGGTTTCGAGGCGCAGGCGCACGAGATCGGCCAGCCGCACCGCGTCGAGCGTCGGCGCGGCGGGGCGGATGACGTGTGCGGACCATTCCTTGCCGGCGCGCAGGCGCAACTCGAGCGCGGCGAGCGCCTGTCCCCGCGACGCCAGCCGGGCCAGCAGCGGATGCAGAATGTGCTTGACGATGAACAGGAGGCGCTGCGCATCGGCCTCGGGTGCGTCGAGGATCAGATGACGGTGCACCGGTTCGATCGCCGGGCGCGGCGCAAGCGGCGACCACAGATCTCCGGAGGCCTGCCGGTGGAGACGCGCCGCCGCCGCTCCGAAGCGCTCCAGCAGTCCGCCGGCCGGCAGCCGCAGCAGTTCGTCCACCGTCCGCACGCCCAGCCGTCCGAGCGCGTCGAGCATCTCCGGCGGCACGCGCAAATCCCGCAGCAAGACGCGCCGGGCGGCGGCGCGTTCTTCGTCTGGATCCGCAAACACCCGGACGCCGCGGGCCACCCGCGCCGCCGCATAGGTGCCGAAGCGCGTGAACCCGACGACGACCACCGCGTCGTACCCGGCGCGCGCCAGATCGCTCCGAATCCCCTCGGCCCACCGATCCAGCGATGCGTGGAGATGTTGGAGTCCCGACGCGTCGAGCCAAAACACGCCCGGCTCTTCCTGAGCCGGCTCTATGTCCGGAGAAAAACGGCGCAGCCTGCCTGTGACCGCATCGACGGCGCGGATGATGTCCGCCGGCGCAACGGCCGCGGCCCGCAGGTCGGGGACGATCGCGAGCGCCGACCCGTAGCGAAGTCCCGGGACGACGCCGCCGTCCCGCGCCTGCGCGTTGACCCAGAGCACGGGACTCTGCGGCAAATCTTCCGCGACGACCGCGCTGGGATGCCGCCGCCATTCCGGGTGACCGCGCAGCAGCAGCTGCAGCGGAAGCGCCGGAATCTCAGCGCAGGCCAGACGCTCCATGCCGCACTTCCAGATGCCGCCACACCGGCCCGCGATGTTTGTCTTTCAGCGCCACGACCCCGCAGTCGAATCGATCGTCGCCGGCCCGGCGGCGCCGGGCATGAGCGTGAACGGAGATGAGCGACCCGAGCGACCCCGGCGACGCGGCCCCCGGCTGCGTCAGAAATACTATCGCCGTGTGGTGACGCCGGGAGAGACCGGCGAGACGCGCCAGCGCCGTCGACGGAACGGCCGGCGGCACGCCGAGATCGGCGACGATGAGACCGAAGCCGCCGGAGCGCAGGAGCAGATCGGCCGCCGAAAACACCGCGGTCACACCCGGGACTCGTACGACGGGTAGCGCCGCGAGATCGATCCCGTTGTCGTGCGCGTCGGGCGGATAGAACACCGATGCCTCGACCCGGCCATCCGGCCGCGGCGCAGCCGGTGGATGCACGGTGATCCATGCCGCCGGCTCGCCGGCCTGTTGGGCCTCGAGGATGATGGAAAACGCGAACGACAGCGCGGCGGAGTCGCCGGTGCCCTCGAGCTGCGCAAGCCGGCCGGCCAACTGCTCGAAACACCAGCCGTCCTCGCGCGGAAGTACTTCATCGGAGGCATCGAGCCGAGGATCGTGAATCGGTCTGGCCAGCGAGACAACCACCGCGACGTCCCCTTGTGCTGTGGTGAACACAATGATACCGAACGTATGTTCGCTATGTCAACCGAACGAACAGAAAATTCCTGAGTCGGGGAACCTTTTATTGTAGTTAGGTAGGGCCGGCTTCCATAAAAACACGGCCCAAGGCTTCCCCGAGAGGTGACTTGTCATGGACAAAGGTCGGTTCGGGTCGCGGTGGCCCGACGTTCGCCGCCGTGTGAAATCCAACTGGAACCGGTTGACCGACGACGAGCTTGATCAGGTCAACGGCGACGCCGACACTTTAATCAGCATGATCCAAGAGAAGTATCAAGAACCGCGCGCATCGATCGAGATGCAACTCCAGCATTTGCTGGCAGCGTAACCTAAGTAATCACCCGGCCTTGACAGGTTCCTAACGTTCTGGCCACAATATAGCCAGAATGCCCTACAGCATTATACTCGCTCCGGAGGCCGTGGAAGATCTGCGGCGCCTAGGAGCCGCAACGCGGTCAGCGGTACGAGATGCGATGGTGCGTCACTTGAGTCATGAACCAATGAAAATCAGTAAGGCGCGCATCAAGCGTCTGCGCGGCGCGGTACGACCTCAATTTAGATTACGAGTTGACGACGTGAGGGTGTTCTACGATATCAAAGGACAAGTAGTCCAAGTAATCGCGATCGTGGCAAAGCAGGATGCAGAAGCGTGGCTGAGAGAGGCAGGGAAGACCAAGTGAAGCAAGTACCCCTCAATGAGGTTAAAGACGAATTGTCGCGATACCTCCGTGAAGCCGAGGAGCGGGAAATCGTGATCACGCGGCACGGCAAGCCCGCAGGAGTGTTGATCGGATTTGCTTCGGAGGACGACTGGTTCGAGTATCGCCTTGAGAACGATGCCCGATTCCTGAAGCGTATCGCTCAGGCCAGACGCAGCATCGGCGCAGGGAAGGGAATTCCGCTGGCCGACCTCTGATCTAAGTCTTGGCCGTAGCCCTCGCAATCGCGGCGTTTGTCATTCCGCTAGGCTTCGACACGCTCGCGGTGGCGATCGCCCTGGGCCTGCGTGGCATCCGGCCCCTACGCCCGGCGCTGCTGTTCACCGTGTTCGAGGTGACGATGCCGCTCGTCGGCATCGGGCTCGGACGGTACCTTGGCGAACAAGTCGGCACGCTGGCCGGTTACATTGGAGGCGTCGTGGTCATCGGCGTCGGTCTTCACGCGCTCCGGGAGGCCCTCGAGGCTCATGAAGAGGTGCGGGAATTCTCACTCGGGACCCTCCGCGGAGCGGTGGCCGCGGGTCTCGGCATTTCGACCGACGAGATCGCGATCGGCTTCCCGCTCGGGGCGCTCGGGCTGCCGGTCGGCGCGGTGCTGGCCGCGATCGGCGTCCAGGCCTTGCTGGCGACAGGCGGCGGCATCCTGATCGGCCGCCGGATCGGGGCCGCGCTGGGCTACCGGGCGGCGCGCCTGGCAGGCTTCATTGCCGGCGCGGCGTTCGTGCTGCTCGGGATCTTCCTGATCGTCGAGCGAATCATCCGGCGCTGAATGACTCGCGCCCGTCGGCACCACCGCGGTGCTCAGCCAGATAGGCTCGCAGGCCTGCTTCCCCGCGCGGCGTGGTCCAATAATGATTCCAGGCGAACAACGGCTTGAGTAGCGGCGACAGCACACGGAGCAGAGGCTTTTCAGCGATCACCTGTTCCTCAATATCCACACACGTGCCATGACCGCTAGGTGAGAGGACCGCCCGCCAGGTGCCGTCGAGATCGCCGCGGATGCGGACCTCGACCGTCTTGGCGGGTTCCAGGACCGTCGATTCCAAAACGAAGTGCAACCGGTACGGCAGAAAGCCCCGCGCGATGGCGCGAACCCGCCCGCCGACGCGCGGACGCTCCCATGTGCCGTCGAACGGCTCGACCGCCAGGTACACTCCCCGCCACCAGTCAGGCAGCAGGCGGGCGTCCGAGATCACCTCGTAAACTTGTTCCGGCGAGAAATTCGGAACCGTCCAACGCTCGACGAACCGGTAGGCGTTAGACCCCATCAAGGGATCGACGGCTCGACACCATACTGGCGGACGACCGCCGCCAGGGCTTCAAGGGCGGCCGGATCCGGCGGCGATGCCGGCAGCTCGGGGCCGAACCGCTCGGCCAGTTTGGCGACGAGCGCTTCGTTGTTGCTGCCGGGCGATGCAATGAGCAGCAGGTGGCCCTTCCCTTTCCCCACGTTTTGGAACGCGTGCAGCGTCCCCGCGGGCACGAAGAAGACCGCCCCCGGACCGGCCTCATGAGTCTTCGTCCCGAGCACAAAGCTGTACGTGCCTTCCAAGATCATATGCGTCTCGGATTCTCGGGTGTTCACGTGCGGCGGCACGCCGCCGTTCGGGGAGACGCGATATCAACGGCGGAGTAGGCGTCGTTGGTATCGGCGGCCATCACTTTGAACGTGAACGTATTGCCCAGCACACAGAGCGCACGCCCGTCACCTGGCCGTACGGCCTTCGACCCTCCTGGTGCCATGGCTCTCCCCTCCTCGTCCCTGGGACGCGTGTCTGGATCCCCACCCACTCCGGCTCGGGCGCCTATCCTCCGCCGAGCCGGCCCACAAGAATCGGGGCGGCCGAAGGACGCGCGGCGCCGTTTGGACCGCGTTCGACAGAGATGGCCACCGCCTGATAGCGCGGGAAGTCGGCCCCCACGGCGACGATGACCGGGGTTCCCGACGCGGGACGAAATACCCCGGCGCTCCGCGGCGTGCTGCCGGCCACCAGCCACACCTGATACACGAGATCGGGACCGGGATCGCGCAGGCCGGTGGCGATCAGAGCGCCCCGCCCTGTCGTGGGATCGAAGACGAACCGGACGCTCGCGGCCGCGGGGCCGCTGAGGGTCACGACACGGGAGGCCGGATCGGCCAACAGCGCGAGGGCCTGCGTCTCCGACTCGACGCGCGCGGTGAGCGCGACGAAGCGCTGCTCGAGTGAAACGGCGATGCCCGCGAGCACGATTATCACCGCCGCCGCGGCGGCCAGCGCAACCATCCAGCCCGGGCCGCGCCCGCCGGTCCGGCGGCCGGGCCGCACCGCGTCGAGCACCCGCCCGCGCAGCGCCGCCGGCGGCTCCTCCTGAGCGAACCCGGCGGCGAGCGGCGCCGCGGCCTCCTCGAAGACCGCCAGCTCCCGCCGGCACTCCGCGCAGGCCGCCAGATGCGCCTCGACCTCCCGCAGTTCGTCGGGCGCGAGCGCGTGGAGAGCGTATCCTGGGAGCGATTCCCGGATCTCGTCGTGGGTCATCGTGCCGTCTCCGGTGCCGGCGCCGACAGAACGGTCCGCAGACGCAGCAGCCCGTCCCGAATCCGCGTCTTGATGGTGCCGAGCGGGACGCCCAGACGCTGCGCGATTTCCTGCTGCGTGTACCCGCCGTAGTACGCAAGCACGATCGCCGCGCGCTGCTCGATCGACAGCGCCTCGAGCGCCCGCCGGACGTGGCCGGCGTCGACGCGGGCCTGCGCCGCCTCGATGACGTCCGCGTCGCTCGGCACCGTGTCCGACAGCGGCACCGTCGGGGTGCGCCGCAACCGCCTGACGGCGTCGACGCTCTTGTGATGCGCGACCGAGAGAATCCAAGTCCGCGCGCTACCCCGCGCCGGGTCGAACTCGCGCGCGCCGCGCCAGATCGCGAGAAAGACGTCCTGGGTGACCTCTTGCGCCAGCACCGCGTCGCGCAGCATGCCGAGCGCCACCGAATACGCGGGACCGCTGTAGCGGGCATACAGGGTCTCAAACGCGTCGGGGTCTTCCTGCGCAATGCGCGTCAGGAGCGCAGCGTCATCGGCCGCGCTGAGGAGTGAGACCGTACCCCCCGCCATCGGTCTGGCGACACCTCCGACCCGCGCCGTCCTTCGCCTCAATCGGGAGCGTCCCCTGTCCGGGAACCCGGCCGGGACCGGCCCGGTCCAGTTCGCGGCGGCGACGCTCATGGGACACCTGGACGTCCGCGCCGGTTACGTCGGCAGCAGCGCGCGCTGCACGAACCACACCAAGCCCGTGACCGCGGCGCCGGCCGAGACGCAGCGGCGGAAGACCGGCGCCCACCCGTACTGCCGGATCGCGTCGAGCGCGAGCGTGGCGAGGAGAATCACCGACACCTGCCCGATCTCGACGCCGAGGTTGAACCCGACCAGGGACGCGGCGAGGTTGACCCGCGGCAGATGCAGCTCGGTCAGCGCGGAGGCGAAGCCGAGGCCGTGCACCAGGCCGAAGGCGAAGGTCACGAGCCACCGCGAGCCGAGCGACGCGCGGCCCCGCCAAATGTTCTCGGCCGCGACGTACGTGATGCTGAGCGCGATCGCGCTCTCCACCCACCGCGACGGCAGGTCGACCACGCCGAGGACCGCGAGCGACAGCGTGATCGAGTGCGCCACCGTGAAGGCCGTCACGATCTTGAGCAGCTGCGGCAGCGCGGCGCCCACCATGAGCAGGCTGAGGAGAAAGAGCATGTGATCGTAGCCGGTCAGGATATGCTCGATCCCCATGACGACGAAGCCGCCGGCCGACTGCCACGCCGCGGGCGTGCCGAGCGCGATCGTGGCGTCCGCGTGCCCCGGCGTCAACGCGACGTTGTGGACCTGGCCGTCCGCGATGACGGTCGCCAGGCAGCTGGCGGTCGAGACGCCGGCCGGAAACAGATCGTACCGGATCGTGAGCCGGTCCACCGGCGCGGGCCACGTATACAGCAGGGCGAGCGTCGTGTGCGTCGCGGGCGCGAGCCCCGCCGCCCCCCGTGCCGCCGGCGTCCCCGCGAACGGCTGGACCGTCAGTACACCGTCACGGACCTCGGCCGCCGGCGTCCGGAGCCGCGCGGACAACCGCAGGTGCGCCGAAAGAAACCGGCTTAGAGCCTCGCGGTGGGTACGGATCCCATCGTTGGTCAGGCCGCCGGCATGCGTGTCGTCTGCGAACGCGACAAGGCCGGTCGGCAGCGTCAGCGTCACACGCGCCTGCGCGCCGGTGACGGCGATCTCGGCGGCGGCCTGATCGGCCCAGTGCGCTTCGACGGGTGCGTATCCCGCGAGCAGCCACTGCGCCAGCAGCACCGCCGCGGCGAGCACGCTCCAGTGCCTCACACGTCGCATCGTCATGGTCCCGTCTCCTCTCTGCATCTGGTCCGCTACAGGCCGATCAGCGCCACTTGGAGCGCGCGGCCGTCGAACGCCGGGTCGGCCGCGCGCACCAGCCGCAGATACGCCCGGGCGTCCTCGGTGTCGCCGAGTCCCTGCGCGACGGCGGCGGCCCGGTAGAAGTACCGCGCGTCCCGCACGCCCCGGCGCATCGCGGCGCGCGCGGCGCGCTGCGCCTCGTCCCACCGTCCCGCGCGGCACAGCGCCCACGCCATCGTGTCGAGCGTGTCGGGGTCTGTGCGCACGGCGAGCTCCTGCCGCATCAGGTGGAGCGCCTCGGGCAGATCGCCGGCTCGGCCGCGGGTCAGCAGAAGGCGCGCGAGCTCGCGGCGGTGTCCGTAGGCCCCGGAGGCCGCGTCCTGGCGCAGCCGGGCTTCCGCGTCGTTCCAAAACGGCGCCGCCTCGGCCGGGCGTCCCTGGAGGTCGCGCGCCTGCGCGATGCCGCGGAGGACGACGTGGTCGTAGACGTTCGGCGCATCCCGCGTGACGGTCACGACGCGCGTCAGATGATCGACGGCGGCCTCATACCGGCCCTGCCGCAGGTCGAGCACGGCGAGGTCGGTCAGCGCGAGCGGGTACTGCGGCAGGATGCGGAGGGCCTCGGTGAACAGCGTCCGCGCCTCATCGAACCGGCCGTGCTGATACAGGAACCGTCCGTAGAGGCTCCGCACCCACGTCGAACTGGCGGTCTCCTCGGGCTCCTCGAGCGCCAGCGCCCGGCGGTAGTCGGCTTCGGCGTGCGCGTCCCGGCCCTGCGCGATCTCCACCAACGCGCGCAGCGCGTACGCACGCAGCGACGGATCCGCGGCCACGAGTACCTGGACCGCCCGCGATGCCGCCGGCACGTCGCCGGTGGCGAGGCTCGACGTCACGGTGATCGGGAGCGCCTCGTCGCTCGGTCCGGCCGCGCGGGCGAGGCGCATGGCCTCGGGGAAGTCGTGGCGGGCTTCGGCCACGCGGGCGAGCGCCAGGACGGCGCCATCGTTGCTGACGGCGAGGCGCGCGAGCGACGCCCGGGCCGTCTGCTCGGTCAGGAGGTACCACCGCAGATCGCCGGTGACGCGGGCCTCCTTGAGATAGGCCCCGGCGAGTCCCGCGCGGTCGAGGGCGCCGTCGGGATTGCGGGCGAGCCGGTCTTCGTAGAACGCGATCTCCGTCCGCAGCAGGCTCGCGATCGCGCCCTGCGGTGGCCGCTCGAAGCGGTACCGGAAGGGCGAGGCCGCGTGGCCGCCGAGGGCGGCGTGCGCGAGGCCGATGCCGGCCGCGAGCAGCGCGGCGATGACGATCGCGAGCGTCCCGGAGCGGCGTCGTCTCGCGTCCATGGTCGGTGCCTCCATCGGCCTGGGTGTCGGGTCTGGCGGCCGGGCGCCGGCGGGTCATTCCCCGCCGGCGCCCGCGCGGAATCGAGCTAGTTCGGGTCTGCCAGGTACGGGAACGAGGTCAGCAACGGCTTGTGCGCGGATCCGCCGCCGTTGGGTCCGGCGTACGACACGTTATCGGTCTTCACCGCGCCGTTCGTGACCACCGAGAGCGTGACGTGGATCACGTCGTCGGTGATCTTGCGGCCGCGGATCGGGCTGCCCTTCGCGTTCAGCGCGGCGGCGTACCCGCTCGGGCCCGTCGTGTCGATGCGCATCACGTCGGGGAGGAAGGCGAGGATCAGCGCCGTGGCGCGCTTGTCGTCGTTGCCGAACGCCATGAGCGTGTGCTTGGCCTCGGCGACGATCGGACCGGCGGCATCGGCCTCAGCCTTGTGTCCGGCCAGCGCGGCCGCCTCGAAGTCCGGTCCCACGCCGTTGAGCGCGTTCTGGTACGCGGTGGTGGTAAGGAGCCCTTCGCCGATGGCCGGCCGGCCGAGGCGGGCGATCTGCTTTCCGCCAACGCTCACGGTCGTCCAGGCGTCGAACGTCGTCGCGGACGTCGACCCGGCGAGCCAAGCGCGCGGCACCCGGAGCGCGATCGAGAGCACGTTGTAGCCCGCGGTGAAGTCGTACCCGGGCTCGCGGAACCCGACTTTGGGCCCCATCGCGAGCGCGCCCGCGCGAACGCGGAAGAACTGCTCCACGTCGAAGAAGAACGGGTCTTCGCGCAGACCCGCGAACACGGACGTCGATCCTCCACCGACAGCCACCGGAGTCACGATCGGCGCCCCCGCCGCGGAGAGCGGCGTGGTCCGCGCCGCGCCCATGGCGCTGGCGTTCGTGACGCCGTCCCGCCACGCGGTCAGCTTGATGGGCTGCGAACCGTCTTTCGCTGGCGCGCCGAACTCGAGCCGCAGCATCGCGTCGGTCTTCCCGGTCGGCGTCGCGTCGTTGCTCATCGCCCGGGTGACGTGGATGTCGTACTGCGCGTTCGTGCTGAAATTGTAGTCCTGGCGCGGAAGCGACCGCGGGTTCACGTTCACGATAAAGACCAGGTCGCCCGCGGCGGCACCGGCATTCTGGTCTTGCTCACGGAACACGAACAGATCCGTGGTGTGAAGCGCCCGGCCTTTCATGTCGAGCTCGCCGTCGTCGTGGTTGGACGCCACCAGCAGCCGGGGCGTGATCACGAGCGCCGCCAACGCCACCATCGCGAGGGCGGAGAGCCACAGCCTGGATCGGACCATCGAGCCACCTCCCATAGTGATCTCGGAAGCCGTCGCCTTCCCCGGGACGTCTGTGCGCGCTCGGCGGCATCTTCCGTCACCGTGCTATTCGCACCCCGGCCGGTCGCGGATTGGTCGGCTCCAGAAGACCCATCCGAACGGCCCGCGCGAACGAACGAATGGATGCGGGAACGTCGCGTGGAATTGAGCCCGGCCGCCATATCCGGCGGTGCAAGGGGGGAACATCATGCGGGAGGCGTCGTTCGACCGTCTCGGTGGACTGTGCGCGATCCTGGCAGGCTGCGCGGGGTTCCTCTACGCGGTGAGCTTTCTCATCGTCGCGCGCGCGTCGCCCGACGCGGGACGGCTGTGGAGCGCGCTGTTCCTGATGCTCGGAGGGTTGGCCGCCACGGGCGCGCTGACGGCCGTGTACGAGCGGCTGCGGGGGGCCAACGGACCCGCCGCGCTCTGGGCGCTGCTGCTCGGCGTCGTCGGCGTGATGGGCGCGGCGATGCCCTAGGGAGGGATCGTTTCCATGGTCACCTACGTGATTCTCGGAAGTTACACCGAGCAGGGCATCCGGAACATCAAGCAGTTGCCGCGGCTCCGCCAGGCGGCGGAGCAATTCGTCGCCGGCAAGAGCGGTCGAGTCGTCGCGAACTACACGACCTTAGGCGGCTATGACTTCGTCTTTATCGCCGAGTTTCCGGGCGACGATGCCGCGCTCGAAGGGGCGTTCCTCTTCGGGAGCCAGGGCGACGTGCGGACGCAGACGCTGCGGGCGTTCACGCCTCAGGAAGCCGAGGCGATTACGAAGCGGCTGCCGTAGCCGGCGCCGCGGAGGCTGGCTGGGGGGCCAGGATTCGAACCTGGACACTCAGATCCAAAGTCTGATGGCCTACCGTTAGCCGACCCCCCAATCCATCGAAATCGTAGCGCGTCCTGGGGGCCAGGGCAAGGGGCGCTACTTCACGAGCGCGACCACCTCGATCTCGACCGCCCCGTCGCGGGGCAGCTTCGCCACCTGGACCGTGGAGCGCGCCGGCGGATCCTCTTGAAAGTACGACCCGTAGATCTCGTTCATCGTGCCGAAGTCGTTGAGGTCGCGCAGAAAGACGGTCGTCTTGACGACGCTGGCGAGCGAGGAGCCGGCGCTCCCGAGGATCGCCTTGATGTTCTCCATGACCCGCTTCGTCTGAATCCGCACGTCGCCCGGCACAAGCTGTCCGGTGCCGGGATCGAGCGCCAGCTGGCCGGCGACGTACACAAACCCGCCCGCGACGACGGCCTGCGAGTACGGGCCGATCGCCTGCGGGGCCTCTTCCGTCCTGACGATCCGCTTGCTCATCCGCGTCCCTCCGTCAGCCCGTAATAGCGCCGGTCGTAGTAGACGAGCGGCCGGCGCCCGGCGAACACCTCCGCCGCCTCGACTTCGCCGATAAAGATCGTGTGGTCCCCGCCGGGGTACTGCGCGGTCACGCGGCATTCCGCGACGGCGAGACAACCGTCGAGGAGCGGCGCCAGGCGGCCGGGCCGGTGCGGGATGCCGTCGAAGGCGTGCGGCCCCTCGGGCCGCGAATCGGTCGAAAAAAACCGCGACAGGGGCTCCTGCCCTTCCGCGAGCACGTTCACCGCGAAGACGCGCGACGCCTCCACCACTTTGAGCGAGTAGCGCCCGTGCTCGATGCAGATCAGCACCAACGGCGGCGAGAGCGAGAGCGACGCGAACGCGTTGATCGTGACGCCGTGGGGCCCGTCGGAAGCCGGCGACGTGACGACGGTGATGCCGGTCGTAAAGCGCGCCATCGCGTCGCGAAACTGCCGTGCCTCGACTCCGCCTGTCTCCGGCATGCCGCTCCTAGTCCACCCGCTTCTGGAACCGGCTGATCGCCACCGCGAACATGAGCACGCCGAGCCCGACGAGCGGCAGGATCTGCCGCCACAGGTATTCGATCCCGACGCCCTTCACGAGAATCCCGCGCAGCACGACGATGAAATACGTCAGCGGGAAGATTCCGCCGATGACCTGCAGCCAGTACGGCAGCGACTCCCGCGGGAAGATGAACCCCGACAGCAGCATGCTCGGGAGCAGCACCAGCTGCGCCACCTGGGTGGCCTGCTGAAACGTCTTCGACACCGCCGAGATCAATACCCCGGTGCCGAGCGTGCTGAAGAAGAACGCGAGCGAGAGCACGTAGAGCAGCAGCAGGCTGCCCTTGATCGGCATGTGAAACCACAGAGTCGCCAGCAGCAGCGTGATCGTGATCTCGATGTAGCCGAGTCCGATGAGCGGGATCACCTTGCCGAGCAGCAGCTCTGTCCCCGTGATCGGCGTGACGACGAGCTGCTCGATCGTCCCGCGCTCGCGCTCGCGCACGATGACGGTCACCGCCTGAAATGTCGTCACGAACACGAGGATGAGCGCGATAACGCCCGGCACGATGAAGTTCACCTGCGCGAGCGTGGGATTGTACCAGGCCCGCGCGCGCACCTCGATCAGCTGCGCCGGCGGGGGGATCCCCCGCCGCGCCGCCTGCTGGAGGATCAGTTGGGTCGACAGCACCTGGCCGACCTCGCCGGCGAGCGCGAGCACCGTTCGCGCGGAGGTCGGCTCGGACGCGTCTACGATCATCCCGACCTGGGCCGTCCGGCCGCTGCGCAGCCGGTCTGCGTAGTCCGGGGGGATCAGGATCCCGATCTTGGCATCGCCCCGGTCGATCAGCCGCTGCACCTGGTCAAAGCCGGTCGTGTAGTAATTGATATTGACGTACGTCGTATTGGTGAACGCCTGCAGCAGCGTCCGGCTCTCCGGGGTGCGCGACTGGTCGAACACCGCGGTGGAGATGTGCGTGACGTCGTTGCTGAGATACCCGTACAGGATCATCTGGATGATCGGCAGCGTGATGATGGTGCCGAGCGTCCGGCGATCGCGCAGCAGCTGCAGCACTTCCTTGCGGACGACGCTCCACAGACGGCGCGCGCTCATCGCGGCTCGCGCCCTCCGGCCGTGGACGCGGCCCGGCGTGAGGCCTCGTCCCGTTCGACGAGAGAGACGAACGCGTCTTCGAGCGACGGCCGGACCGGGCGCACACCCTCCACGGCGACACCGGCGTCCGCGAGCGACGCCCGGACGGTGTCGGCCGCGGCGGCATCGTCCACGGTGACGTGGATCGCCCGGCCGAAGAGCGCGGCCTCCCGCACGTCCGGACGGCGGCGGAGCGCCTCCAGGGCCTGATCGATCGGCGAGGCCCGCACTTCCAAGAGGGCGCCCGGCATCTGCTGCTTGATCACTGCCGGCGTGCCGGACGCGATGATCCGGCCGCCGTAGATGAACGCCAGCGTGTCGCAGTGTTCGGCCTCGTCCATATAGTGGGTCGTGACCATGATGGTGATCCCGGCCGCCGCGAACTCGTCGATGAGGTCCCAGAACGCCCGGCGGCTGACGGGGTCGACGCCGCTGGTGGGCTCGTCGAGAAACACCATCTGCGGCCGATGGAGCACGGCGCAGCCGAACGCCAGCCGCTGCTTCCAGCCGCCGGAGAGCTCCCCGGCCAGGGCCCGCTCCCGGCCGCGCAGCCCGGCGCGGCCGACCCACTCGGCGATGGCCTCCCGCGCCTCCGCGGGGCTGAGGCCGTAGACGCCGGCGTAGAACGCGAGATTCTCCGCCACGCTGAGATCGTCGTAGAGGCTGAACCGCTGCGACATGTAGCCGATGCGGGCCTTGATCTGCTCGGGATCGCGCAAGACGTCGTAGCCGAGGACCTCGGCATGCCCCTCGGACGGCTCGAGGATGCCGCACAGCATCCGGATCGTCGTCGACTTCCCGGCGCCGTTGGGTCCGAGAAATCCCCAGATCGCGCCTGTGGAGATCTCGAACGTGACGTGGTCGACGGCCACGAACGAGTCGAAGCGCCGCGTCAGGCCGTCCGCGCGCACCGCGAGGGCCGCCCGGCCCGATCCGGCCGCCGCCGCGGGCTTTCCCGCCGTGCCGCCCGCGATGGCTGCGGGGACCGCGGTGTCCGCGTCGCCGCGCTCCTCGATCATGGAGATGAAGACGTCCTCGAGCGAAGGGGGAATGCGCTCAATCCCGCCCACGGTGGCCCCAGCCCGCTCGAGGTCCGCGCGCAGCGCCGGGATCGCCCGCTCCGCGTCGCGCACGACCACGTGCAGCCGGTCGCCGAACACGACCTGTGACAGCACGTCGGGAGACGCGGCCAGCGCGCGCCGGACGACGTCCCGGGGCTCGGCGAGGACTTCCAGCACGTCACCCCGCATCCGGCCGCGCATCGCATCGGGAGGCTCGACCGAGATCAGGCGGCCCTGGTACATGAGGCCGACGGTTGTCGCCCGCTCGGCCTCGTCCATGTACGGCGTGCTGGCGACGATCGTCGCGCCGTCGCGGTGCAGATCGTACAAGAGGCGCCAGAACTCGCGGCGCGAGACCGGATCCACGCCGGTCGTCGGCTCGTCGAGCAGCAGGATCGACGGCGAATGGATCAGCGTGCAGGCCAGCGCCAGCTTCTGCTTCATCCCGCCGGAGAGCTGCTGGGCCAGGCGGTTCCGGAACGGCCCCAGCCGGCTGAACTCCAGCACCTCGGCCATGCGCTTCGCGCGCTCCGCGCGTGGGGTCTCGAACAACTCGGCGTAAAAATCGAGGTTCTCCTGGACCGACAGGTCGCCGTACAGGCTAAAGCGTTGCGGCATGTAGCCGATCCGTGCCTGGGCCGTGCGGGCATCGCGGGCGATGTCGATGCCCTCGACCATGATCCGGCCGGCGTTCGGCTCGAGCGCTCCACAGCACATCCGCAGCAGGGTCGTCTTCCCGGAGCCGTCCGGGCCGAGCAGCGCGAACATCTCGCCGTGCGGCACGCGCAGGGTCACGTCGTCGACGGCGATGCGTTCGCCGAAACGGCGGGTCACTCCGGTGATCTCGATGGCGTCGGGGGACGCCGTCACGGCCGCCGGGCCGATGGAGCGGTCTGCCCCACGAAGATCGTCGCGTCCGCCGGCATGCCGGGCTTGAGCTCGCCGTAGCGGTTGTCGAGCTGCAGCTTCACGCCGAAGACGAGCTTCACGCGGTCTTCCTTCGTCTGCACGTTGCCGGGCGTGAACTCCGCCTGGCTTCGGATCTCGGAGACGTGCGCCGCAAACGTCCGCCCCGGAAACGTATCGACCACGATCTGCGCCTGCTGGCCGAGGTGGACGCGGCCGATCTGGTCCTCCGGGATGAAGACCCGCAGCCACATGTCACCCGGGTTGACGACCGTGTAGACCGCGGCGCCAGCTGCGACGACCTCGCCTTCCTGGACGTTCTTGGTCAGCACGATACCGTCGGTCGGCGCGGTGACGGTCGCGTATCCGAGCTGGATCTCGGCGGACCGGAGGGCCGCCTGCGCCTGCGCCAGCTGCGCCTGCGCCGCGGCCAGATCCTGCCGCCGCTGCACCACGACGGTGTAGCCGGCCTCCGCGTTGGCGACCGCAGCCTCCGCCTGGCTCACGGCCGCCTGGTTGGCGGCGACGTCCGCCTGCCGGATCGGCACCTGCAGCCGGTTCGCCTGGGCCGCGGCGAGCCCCGCCTGGGCCTGTGTCACGGCGTCCCGGGCGCTGCGGTCCGCCGCCAGCGCGCCGTCGTAGGCGGTCCGCGCGGCGTCGACGTCCTGGGCGGCGATCGCGCCCTGCGCAAACAGCATTTTGGCACGCGCGTAGTCACTCTGCGCCTTCGCGAGGTTCGACCGCGCGCTGGCGACCTGCGCCTGCGCCGCGCTGAGTTGGGCCTGCGCCTGCGCCACCGACTGCTCGACCGTCTGCCCCTGCAGGGTCACGGTGGTCTGCGCCTGCGGCACCCGGGTCTGCGCGGCCGCCAGCGCCGCGCGCGCCTGCGCGACCTGCGTGTCGGTCATCTGCTGTTGGGTTTGAATCGCCGCGGCGGCCTGACTGACCTTCGCCTCGTCCGCCGTCACGCCCGCGCGCGCCTGGTCCACCTGCGCCCGCAGGTCCCGGTCGTCGAGCCGCACGAGCACCTGGCCGGCGCGCACGGTATCGCCTTCGTTCACGACGAGGCGGACCACGCGCCCGGCGATCTTGGGGGCGATGTCGACCTGCGTCGCCTCGATCGATCCCGAGCCGCTCAGCTGATTCGCCGTGGCGCGGCGCAGGTACGCCTGCCAGACCTCCCACGCGACCACCGCGAGCACGATGATGACGACCGCGGCAATGAGGAGCGGGCGGCGGTTGCGGAGGCGGGAACGGGCCGCGTCCATCAGACGGACTCTAATCAGGGCAAGGTGATCTGGTTCCCGACGGCCTGATCGATCTGCGCGAGGGCCAGGTTGTACTGGAACAGCGCCTGCACGTCGGCGGCGTCGGCAGCGGCGAGATTCTGGACCGCCGTCACAACTTCGAGCTGCGTCCCGACGCCCGCCTGGAACCGCACGTTCGCGATCCGCAGCGCCTCCTGCGCCGCGGTCAGGCCGGCTTGGGCGGAGGCGAGCTGCTCCGCCGCCTGCTGGAGGTTCAGATAGGCGGCGCGCACCTGCACCTCGACCGTCTGCTGGGTCTGCTCGAGCTGGACCCTCGTGAGCGCGAGCTGCTGCCGCGCCTGCTCCACTTTCGCCTTCGTGAGGCCCCCGTCGAAGACCGCCAGTGTCAGCTGGAGCGTGCCGCTCCACGTGACCGGGGCGCTCGCCGAGAGATCGTTCGACACAATCGACGGCCCGCCGGTCAGCGTGATGGTGGGCCGGAGGCCGGCCGCGGCCAGGTCGACCGCCGCCTGCGCGGCCTGAATCGCGGCCTGCGACTGGGCGATCTCGGGCCGGGCCGAGAGCGCCTGCGTGACGAGCGCCTCGACGTCCGGCGGCGGCGTCGGCAGCCCCATCGGCGTGGAGGCACTGATCTGCGACGAAATCGGCACATTGATCACGGCGGCCAGCTGCTGCTCCGCCGCGACCGCCGCGGCTTTCGCCTGCGTGAGCGTCCGCTGCGCCTGCGCGAGCTGCACCTGCGCCTGCAGCAGATCGAACTGGGGAGACGTCCCCACCCGCACCCGCGCGCCGGTCACCCGCACGTTCTCCTGCGAGGCGTCCACCGCGTGCTGCGCCGCGGCCACCTGCCCCTCGCTCTGCACGTAGTTGTAGTAGGCCTGGCGCACCGCAAGCACGACCTGCCCCGCCGTCGCCGCGAACGCGCTCTGCTGCCCGCGCAGGTTGGCCTGCGCGATCGCGATCTGGTCCTGCACGGCGTTGCCGGTATACACCGGGTACTGGATGGTGCCGCGCACCGCCCACTGGGGCGGCGTCGTCGCGGGCAGGGTGGCGGTGAAGGGGGCGGCGGTGACCCCCGCGCTCGGGATGTTGATCGTGCCGACGAGATGCGAGTCGTTGGGCGGGGTCTGCTGCGTGTCGCTGGCAGAGACCGCCGCCGTCGGGAGCAGGCCGGCCTCGGCCTGGCTCACCTGCGCGCGGGCGATCGCGACCGCGAGCGCCGCCTGCCGTACCTGCAGATTTTGCTCCAGCGCGCGGCGGACCGCGTCGAGCAGCGCGAGCGGCGCCCCGCCGCCGACGGACGGGACCGGCGGCACAGGCGGGATCACCAGCGTCGGGACCGACGAGGCCGGCGGCTGGGTCGGCTGCGCCGGGCTCGACGGTGCCGGCGGTGGAGTCGGCTGCGTCTGCGCGGCGACCGCGAGCGGAAGCAGTGCCGTCGCGGCAAGCGCGATGAACGCAACCAGATGAACAAACCGAATCGACATTTCAGTCCCCCTTCTTGGACGTGCCGGGTGCGGAGGGCGGCGCCGGTTCACGTACCGTAAGTCCCCGAAGAATCAATGCGACCATCTCGCCGAGGTACTCGTCATCGTCGTACCGGACGCCGGCGAAGCCGAGCACATGCTGCGTCATGAGATAGCTCATCACCATGCGAAAGCAGATCGAGGCCGTGACCTCCGTGTTGACCGGCCGGAACGCGCCGTCGGCGATGCGGGCGTCGAGGTACGCGCGCAGCCGCTCGACGAACGGATCGTGGAGCCGCCGGAAGAACTCGCGCCGGACGTCCTCGTGCAGATCGGCTTCGTGCACGACGAGCCGGATGAACGCCGCGTGCCGCGCGAGCGTCTGCACGCGGCCGCGGACAAGCGTGAGAAGGAACCCCTCGTCGTCGCCACTCGCGAACTGCCCGAGCGCCGGCGGCGCGCCGTCGTCCGCGATCAGACCGATCACACCGCGCAGCACTTCCAGCTTGCTCGGAAAGTAGAGGTAGATCGTGCCCTCGGCCAGACCGGCGGTCGAGGCGATCTCACGGATCGTGGCGCCGTGGAAGCCTCGGCGGCTGAAGACGTCCAGCGCGGAGTGCAAGATCTGCGAGCGCCGCTCGCCGGTCCGGGCCTGCCGCGCGGTCGTGCTCAACCGGGCCATATCAGCGGAAACGCCTCCGTATGCTGTGGGAGCCAAAGATGACTGACTGCTCATTCACCATATCCCTCGGTTCTATTGGCGTCAAACGGTGTCGCCGTCAGCGGCTACTAGGAACCACCGGTCATCGCCGGGGCGCCGGCGCCGCGCGGCCGGGCAAAGCGCCGCGCGAACCATCCCCAGACGCTGACACGCTGCAGATCGTCGAAGTACGAATAGATCACCGGAATCGCGACGAGCGTCAGCACCAGTGAGAACACCTGCCCGCCGATGATCACCGAACTCATCGCGCGGTTGGTCTCGGCTCCCACCCCGCGGCTGATAAAGAGCGGGATCATTCCGGCCACGAACGCGATCGTCGTCATGAGGATCGGACGCAGCCGGTCGCGGCTCGCCTGGATGATCGCCGCGTTGCGGTCCAAGCCGGCCGCCCGCAGGTGGTTGGCGCGATCGATCTGGAGGATCGCGTTCTTCTTCACCACGCCGAACAGTACGAGGATGCCGAGCTGCGAGAGAATGTTGAGCGAGCCGTTCAGCAGCAAGATCGACAGGAGTGCAAACGGCACCGTGAGCGGCAGCGACAAGAGAATCGTCACAGGATGGATCCACGATTCGAACTGCGCCGCCAGCACCAGGTACATGAAGACGAACGACATCATGAACGACGTCATGAACGCCGCCGCCTGACGCCCCTGCTCCAGCGCCTGGCCGGTGAACGTCATATCGTACGCCGGCCCGAGGCCGAGCGTGCGCATCTTGCGATCGAGCTGATTCAAGACTGCGGCCTGCGAGGTGCCGGGCTGCAGGTTGGCCGTCAGCTCCACCTGGCGCCGGCGGTTGTAGTGGGTGATCTCGCTCGGCCCGGCTCCGCGGCTCGTGGTGACCACCTGCTCGAGCGAAGCGATGCCGGTCGTGGAGGAGCCGACCGGGAGTTCTGCCAGCAGCTGTTCGTTGCTGCGGTACCGCTTGTCCGCGCGGATGACGATCTTGTACTGCTGGCCGGCCTCCGCGTACTTGGCGCTTTTCACCTCGATGCCCTGAACGAGCATGTACATCGCGTTCGCCGCGTCGACGGCGTTGACGCCGAGGTCCGCGGCCCGCACGCGGTCCACGCGCATGCCCAACTGCGGCGCGCCGCTCACGAGGGAGGACCGCGCGTCCACCACGCCGGGAATCGCTTTCAAGGCCGCGAGCCCCTGATCGCCGGCGCGGGTCAGCACGGCGAGGTCAGGCCCGCTCACAACGTAGTCGACCGGCTGGAAGCCGCCGCTGCCGCCGAACTCCGAGGTGGCTTCGACCTGACTCTGCAGCCCCAGGTACGCGTAGCGGGACAGGATCCGGTCGCGGATCTGCCCGTACAGCGCCTGCTGGCTCACGTGCCGTTTGCTGAGGTCCACGAGCTGCACGAAGATCGTGAACCGGTTCGGCGAGTGCTGCGGGTTGTCGCCCGCCGTCACGATGGTGTAGTCGACGCCCGCGAGGTGCCGGATCTCGGTCGCCAGCTGCGTGGCGAAGCGGTTGGTGGCGTCGAGGGTCCACCCTTCCGGCGCGCGCGCGACGACCTCGAGTTGGGACTGATCGTCTTCCGGCAGGAAGTTCTTGTGGACGGCCGCGCCGATCGGTCCGATGCTCACGAGCGTCAGCAGCGTGAGCGCGATCACGGCCCACCGCCGCCGGAGCGCCCATTCCAGCAGCCGGTGGTAGCCGTGGTCGAGCGCGCCGTAGACGCGGCCCCGCTCCGCGGAGGCATCCGAGCCGACGCCCGTATCGACCAAGGCTTCGATTTCATGGTGGCCGGCGGCAGAGTCCGCCGGCGCCGGGGCGTCCGGAGAAGCCGCTGGGGACCCGGACCCGTCCGGCCGCTTCGGGCGTCGCTCCGCGCGCAGCCACCGCGCCGAGAGCGACGGGGTCAGGGTGAAGCTCACGATCAGCGAGACCGCGATCGAGAACGCCATCGTCCAGCCGAAGCTCTTCATGAACTGGCCGACGATCCCGCTCATGAACGCGAGCGGCAGGAACACCGCGATCAGGCTGAGCGTGGTCGCCGTCACCGCCGGCCCGATCTCGCGCGTCCCCTCGACCGCCGCCTGGGCGGGCGGCAGGCCCTTTTCCTTCATGAGGCGGTAGATGTTCTCGAGCACGACGATCGCGTCGTCGATGACGATGCCGACGACGAGCGCGAGCGCCAGCAGGGTGATCATGTTGAGCGTCATGCCGAGCCACGCGATCAGCGTGAACGTGCTGATGATCGACGTCGGGATGGCGAGCGCGGCGATGACGGTGGGACGCCAGTTCCCGAGGAACAGGAACACGACGAACGCGGCGAGGATCGACCCGACGATAAGGTGCTCCTGCACCGCGGCCGTCGACGCTTCGACGAACACCGACTGGTCGCGCACGACCCGGAGGTCGTAGCCGGCCGGGAGCAGCGGCGCCATCTGGTGCAGCCGCGCCTTCAGCGCGTGCACCACGTTCACGGTGTTGGAGCCCGACTGCTTCGTGATCGACAGCAGTACGGCCGGGGTGCCGTTCACGTTGGCGGTGGTGACCGCCTCCGCGGCGCCGTCCTCGACGGTGGCGACATCCCCGAGCGTCACGGAGCGGCCGCCGCGGTTCGCGAGCCCCACGGAGGTGAGTTCGTTGGGCGACGTGACCCGGCTGAGGGCGCGGAGCGTGAGCTGCGTGTTGCCCTGATCGACGTTGCCGGCCGGCAGCTGCACGTTCTGATTCTGCACCGCCGTGAGCACGCTCGTGACCGGCAGCCCGTAGGCCGCCAGGCGATCGGGATCGACCACGATGTTGATCTGCCGCGCCTGGTCGCCGACGAGCGTCACCTGCCCCACGCCGGCCGCGCCCTCCAGCTGCGGCCGCAGCACCTTGTCCGCGTACTCGGAGAGATCCCGAACGGGCCGGCTGGCCGAGAGCGCCACCGTCATGATGGGCAGCGCGCTCGGATCGAACTTGAAGACCGTCGGGGGGTCGATCCCCGCCGGAAGGTCCGGGATCGAGTTGATCTTGTTCTGGACGTCCTGCGCCGCGACGTCGATGTTCTTTTCCAGGACGAATTGGATCGAGACGATCGAGACGCCCTCGGCCGACGTCGACTGGGTGTGGTCGATGCCGCTGACCGAACTCACCGCGTCTTCGATCTTGTTGGTCACGTCGGTCTCGATCTCTTCCGGCGACGCGCCCGGATCGACGACCGTGACGATGACGAAGGGAATGTCCACATTCGGGAAGCGCTCGACTTTGAGCCCCGAATAGGAGAACGCGCCGAGGAACACCATCGCGAGGATGATGACCGCGGCGAGAACGGGACGGCGGACTGACAGACCGGCGAGCCACTGCATCGGCGCGCCTCCCCTAGCGGACCGTGACGGGCTGGTTGTCCGTGAGGGCGTCCTGGCCCTGAACAACCACCGGCTCGCCCGCGGCGAGGCCGGCCGTCACATCCACCATGCCGTCGTGGTGCATCCCGAGGGTCACCGGGCGCCGCAGCGCCCGGCCGTCGCGGACGGCGAACACCATCGGCCCCGAGGCCGCGGTGACGACGGCGCCTTCCGGAATCTGCAGCACGTTATGACGCATGCCGGTCGTAATCGCCCCGCGCGCGAACATCCCGGGCCGCAGCGCGCCCGCCGCGTTGCTCACTAAAATTCGCACGCCGAACGTTCGGCTCGGGGTGTCCGCCGCCGGCCGGACCTCTTCCACCCGCCCCTGAAACGTCTGTCCCGGCAGCCCGTCGACGGCGAGCAGGGCCGTCTGTCCCAGCTGCAGCTCGAAGCGATGCTGCGCGGGCACGATGAACTCAGCGTACACGTTGTCGACCTGACTCAGCACCAGCAGCGGGTTCGTGGACGTCGTCGCGGGCGACACGATCTGCCCGGGTTCCACGTCACGCTTGGTGATCGTCCCGGCGAACGGCGCGTAGATCGTCGCGTCGTGCAGCTGCACGTCGATCGCGGCCAGCGCGGCCTCCGCCTGGGCGAGCTGCGCGCGCGCGGCCTGGAGGTCTTCGTCGCGCGCGCCGATGCGCACCAGCGCGGCGTTCTGCACCGCGGAGTCGTAGGCGGCCTGGGCCTGCGCCGCCTGCGCCTGCGCGACCCGCAGCTGTGTCGTAGCTTGATCCAGGTCCTGCTGGGAGATCGCCCCCTGAGTTTGGAGCGAACGGTCGCGATCGACCGTCATCTGCGCCCACCGCACCGACGCCTGCGCCGAATCCAAGTTCGCCCGCGCCTGCTGGACGGCGTCCGTGCTCTGCTGCCGCTCCTGGGGACGCGCGCCGGTCACGACTTTCTGCAGTTGCGCGCGGGCGGCCGCGACGCTCGCCTGAGCCTGGGCCTGCTGCGCGAGAAGATCGTTCGTGTCCAGCCGCACCAGCGGCGTCCCCGCGGCGACGCGGGCGCCTTCCTCAACCAAGACCGCGGCGACGCGGCCCGACAGCTTGGAGCCGAGCTTCGCGTCGCGAATGCTCGTGACGGTCCCCGTGGCGATCACGCGCGCCACCACGTCGCCCGACACGACCGCGGCGACCGTCACCGGCGCGGGATCGACCGCCGCCGCCGTCTGCTTGGACGGCGCCGGCCGTCCGACGCTCCGGACCGCCATGCTCAAGGCCAGCACCGCGACCAGCACAACCCCAACGATTACAACCCGCATCCGCATGTCCGATTCCCCCATCCTCGCGCGCCCGAAGGCTTTTGGCCCGGAGCGACGCCTAGTACTCATCAGGCCAATGACATCAACGCGCCGGCGATTTCGCCCGCGCGCCCGGCCGCCACGGCTTCGTCTCGGCGCGCCAGGCGGCCAGCAGGTCGCACCCCAGTTTGTCCACGAGGTCGGCGCCGGCTTCCCGGCCGTTCGGAATCAGCCCGGCCATCGCGAGCGTGACGAGCCCGTGAATCGAGCCCCACAGGGTCACGACCTTCCACGACAAACTCTCGAGGTCGTCACCGCGAGGTCCAAGCGCGCGCTCCACCACGTCGCGCACGGTCACGAAGATCTCCCGCGTCTCAGGGAACGGCTCATCCGCGGGCGTCTTCGGATCGCGCGACCGGAAGAACTGAGTCCACTCCTCGCGGTCGTGAACTTCTTCAAAGGGCCGGTGCACCGAGCCGACGGCGTGACTCAAGACATGCGGCGTGGACGGCTCGTCCGGCCGGTGGTCCTTCGTCCCGGCGACGTGCGGACGGGCCATGCAGGCCTCGAACGCCGTCTCCCCGTGCATCCCCAGGTGCATCTCGGGATGCGCGACCGAAAAGGACCAGAAGACTTGCCCGATCGCGCGCAGCGCCTCGACCGGATCCGCGTGCGCGTCGCGCGCGGCGCGCATTTCCCCCAGCAGCTCGCCGAACCCCCGGCGGAAGAGCTCGACCACGATCTGTTCTTTGCTGGTGAAGTGCTCGTAGATAACGGGGGGACTATACTCGATCTTGTCCGCGACGCGCCGGATCGTGACCGCCGACCAGCCCTCCGCGGCGGCGATCTCCCGCGCCGTATCCAAAATCGCCAGGCGCAGCTCCTCACGCTCTCGCTGCCGCCGTTCACGTACACCCATAATTGAATCTCACCTCAGTAAAATAATCTAACAATGTTAGCATACCGTTGTCAAGGAAAAGATTCCGACCGCGCGACGGCCGGCTATCCTTCTACCGGTAGCTTGGGAGGGGTGCGTCGAGGTAAATCTGCCGCCGCCCGTACGCCTTGAAGCCCAGCCGGCGGTAAACCGGTTCCCCGGCTTTGGACGCAACGAGGACGGCCGTGCGGTACCCCGTCATCTGGGCATCGCGGAGCGCCGCGTGCGTGACCGCTGTGCCGATGCCCCGGCGGCGCATCGCCGGGATCGTTGCGATCTCGTCGATCACCGCGGCGTCCGGGGCCGGAAACCACATCGACGTGGCGACGGGAACGCCGGCCGAGCGCGCCAGGTAGAAACGAAACACGGACTCGGCCGGCGGCACGCCGGCCGGCAGCCGGCGATACAGGGCGAGCCCTGATGCGGGAACGCCGAATCCCGCGCCGAATGCCCGCAGCCAGTCTTCGAGCGCTTCCATGGTGCGGACACGCTCGACCGTGACCTCCGGCGACAGCGGCACGGTCTCGGGCACGTCGGCCAGGTTCACCGCCATGCCGAGATCTCCGGTCCAGGGCGCGAATCCGCGCGCCGTGATGCGCGCGGTGAGATCGGCCGGACGGCTCGGGGGCATGACCCACCACCCCATCATCCACCCGCGCGCGTGAAACTCGGCGATCACGCCGTCGATGACCCGGTCCGCGTCGGCATCGTGAAGCCGCGTCCGCACCACCCCGCTGTAGAACGGGATGGGGGTGCCGGTGGACACCCACGTCAGCGCCGGGTCCTCGTGCACAAAGCCGCGGGCCTGGCGCACGTAGGCGACCGCGGCCGCCGCGAGACTGGTCTCGATCAGCTCGTCGGCCGCCCCGAGAGAGTCCTCCCAGGCCGCGCGGGTCAGGACCGTTCGGCCGCGGACACGCGGCGCAGCGTGCGGCGGCTCGGGCTGATCCGGACGGTCCCGGCCGCCTCATCGACACCGTCGAAGGTGAGCAGCGCCACGTACTCGTCCACGAGCTTGTCGCGCGGTTGGCTCGTCTCGATCAAGACGCCGATCCCGACGACCTCCGCGCGCGACTCCCGCATCAGGTCGTGCACGCCGCGCGCGGTGCCGCCGCCCCGCAGGAAGTCGTCGATGAACAGCGCGCGCGCGCCGGAGGCGACCGCGCGCAGCGGCAGCGTCATCGCCTGCACCGCGCGCGACGAGCCCGAGACGTAGTTCACCGTGACCGAGGCGCCCTCGGCCCCTTCCATCGCGCGGCCGCCGCGGCGGATCGTCACGAGCGGCACGTTGAACGCGCGCGCGGTCATGAGCGCCAGCGGAATGCCTTTGACCTCCATCGCCAGCACCACGTCCGGCCGCCGGTCGGCAAAGAACGTCGCGAACACGTCGCCGAGCCGCGACGTGACGGACGGCAGCGAGAGCAGATCGGTCATGTACAGGAAGCCGCCGGGGAGGATGCGCGACGGCTGGCGCAGCCTGGACGCGAGATCCTCCGCGATCGCGGCGATCTGCGCCGGCGTGCACAGCGGCGTGTACCGCACGCCGCCCGCGGCGCCGGCCAGCGTCTCGATCCGGCCCAGCTGAAATTCTTCGCACAGCGCGCGCAGCGCGGAGAGGTCCTCGCTGATCGTCGACTTCGCGGCGCCGAGCGACTCCGTGAACGTGCTGAGCGGAAACACCTTGTGCGGCTCCTGGAAGAGACGCTGCGCGATCAGCACCATCCGGTCGCCGCGCCGCAGCCGCCTCAAGGCGCGCCCCGCCCGGCCGCGGCGGCATCCCGCGGTGCCGTGTCTGCCCCGTCCCCCGGCTGCGCGGACCCGAGGCGTGACCGAACGAACTCGAGCATCTCCGCGTTGTCCACATCCAGCGCGACGCCGGCGTCCCGGCAGACAATCGCGCGGGCCCGCAATCCCGCGAGCGCCTCAGCGCGCCGCTCGAGGGCCGCGATGCGAAGCCGTCCGGTGGCCAGCCCGACGAGTGCTGGGAGCCCAAAGAGGCGCGCCAGTTCCCACGGGCGCTTGCGCGCCCGCACCGCGCGCTCGATCACCGGGCGCGCCCGTGCGAACGCCCCGGGACGAAGCAGGACGAGGCTCCCGCCCGTGAACTCGCCGTCCGCCAGACGCACGAACGTCTTGCGCACGCCGGGCGCCACGCGGGTGATCTCCTCGCGGGGGACAATCGCGTAGGCCGCGTCGGCGTCCGCCGCCAGCGCAGCCTCGAGAAAGGCCGCCACCGCCGCCGACGTGAGGAGCGGTACGTCCGCGGCGGCCACGAGCACCGGCGCGTTGTCGCGTGGGGCGTCCTGGCCGAGTGCGGCGAGCGCAGCGAGTCCTGCGGACAGATTCTCGAGGAAGCCCCCGCCCGCCGGCACCGTGAGCGTCGCCGCGGCGGCCGCGGCGGGGGGAAGCGGAACGGGACCGACGAGCGCGATGCGGCGGATCTGTGGGGTGCCGCGGAGTACCGCGAGGACGCGTTCGGCCATGGTCGCGCCCCCGACCGCGGCAAACGCCTTCGGCAGCGCACCACCGGTCAGCACGGGAGCCGGCGGCCCGCCGGCGAGGACGACCGCGTCGACCCCGTCTTCGCGGGGCGGAACGGCCGGGTTATCCACGGCCGGGCCGGCGCTCGTATTCCTCGCCGGTTGCCCCCGGCGCGTCTCGCACCCTATCCGCTACCGCTCTTCGGCGAAGGTCCGGGTGACGAAGACTTCGTAGCCCGCGTCCGCGGCGAGCGTCTCGCCGAGGCCGCGCGCCTCCGACTCCTTGGCGGCGAGCGCGAAGAGAACGGGCCCCGTCCCGGACATGGACACGCCCAGCGGGTGGTGCGCCGCCATACGGTCCCGCAGCGCGCGGACGGCGGGGTGGTGGCTTTCGACCACGTCCTCGAAGACGTTGCAGAGCAGCTGGCCGACCTCCGCCGGGTTCTCGGCGTCCAGCGCACGCATCACCGCGCCTGTATCCGGCCGGCGCTTCGGCGCTTCGTGGTTGAGCTCACCGTAGGCCCATTCGGTCGAGACCGCGAGCGGCGGCCGCGCGAGCACGACCCAGGTCGTCGGCAGCGGCCGCAGCACGCGGATGCGCTCCCCCCGCCCCATCGCCAGGGCGGCGCCGCCTGCGAGGAAGAACGGGACGTCGGAGCCGATCTGTGCCGCGAGGTCGAGCAGCTGGCGCTCGCCGAGGCGCAGCTTCCACATCTGCGCGAGCCCGAGCAGCGTCACCGCCGCGTCGCTGGAGCCGCCGCCGAGTCCGGAGGCGATCGGAATGCACTTCGTCAACTCGACCTCCACGCCGCGCGGCACGTGGAAGGTCTCCTTGAGCAGCGCCGCCGTGCGGTGGACGATGTTTTGCGTGTCCGCCGGCACGTCCGGGCTCGCGCACCGCACGGTGATGCCCTCGCCGTTCTCGCGAAGGGTGATCGAGTCGTGCAATTCCACGGTGTGCAGAATCGTCTCGATGTCGTGATACCCGTCCGGCCGATCGCCGAGCACGTCAAGCGTCAGGTTGATCTTGGCGTACGCGTTGAGGTGCAGTTCCTTCACCGCGGCAGCCTCCTCGAACTCACGTGAATAGGCCCTCCTAAACACACAACCCGCGGCCCGCCACATGGCGGCCCCGCGGGTTGCCCCACGAACGAGACGTTCGTGGCCATCGGTGCTGTACGTGACCCTCGCATCACCCGTCACCCCATACCAGGGACGGTCACTTGCACCTTACACTTCGCCTCTCTCATTACCGTTCCTTCCCAGAACGTTAACGTTTCTTTGCGGCGTCCGTGGTCCCACCCCGGCCCGCCCCGCACAGGGGGTTAGGAACTTCCCGGACCGGAGAAGAGTATAGACAGCATCTCTTGAAACGGCGCCCGCCCGGCGCCTACTATGGTGAGCATATCTACCCAAGAACCGTCAGGCCGGCAGCGGCCATCGGATTTGTCCCCGCGCGCGCCGCGTCCGGCCCGGTCACACGGCCGCCCGCGATGGGCGCGCGTCGCGTCCGCGGCGCTCCGCGGCATTGTCATCGGCTTCGCCGCCGTGCTCGCCGCCGGGATTGTGGTCGCCGCGCTTCACGCGGAGCCCGCGGGGCCGACGTTCGGCTGGCCGTTCCGCGTCGTGGGACGGACCAACCTCCTCGTGATGGGACTCGACCGGACGGTGAGCGACCAGAATCCGAAGATTGTCTATTCGATCAGCCGCACCGACACGCTCATCGCCGTGAGCTTCGACCCGGACGGCCGGCAGATCCGCGTCCTCAGCACCCCGCGGGACACGCGCGCGGCGATCCCCGGCCACGGCACGGACAAGATCAACGCGGCGTACGCCTACGGCAAGGAGGCGCTCGCGCGGCGCACCGTGGAGAATCTCCTCGGCGTCGCGTTCCCCTACTACATCACGATCAGGGAGCGCGGCTACGTGCACCTGATCGACGCGGTGGGCGGCGTGACCGTCCGCATCGACAAGGATCTCAACTACGACGACAACTGGGACGGACTCCACATCCATCTGAAGAAGGGCAACCGCCGGCTGGGCGGCAAGGCCGCGATCGAATACGCGCGGTTCCGGCACGACGCGCTCGGCGACATCGGCCGCATCAAGCGGCAGCAGCAGGTGATCGACGCGCTGATCGTCGAGCTGCGGCGCCCCCAGGTCGTCTTCCACGCCGGCCGGATTCTGCGGGTGTTCCGGGAAGACATCGACACGAACCTCCGGCCCGAGCAGTTGATCGCGCTCGGCTGGTTCGGCGCCCGGGTGTCCAAAGGCGCCCTCGACCGGGAGACGCTGCCCGGGCGGTTCGGCACGTCCGATTGGCTGCCCAATCCGGCCGAGGATCGCGCGGTCGTGGCGCGGATGTTTTACGGCATCAACGCCGCGGATCTGGCCCAGGCCTCCGTGGAAGTGGTCACGTCCGGCGCCGGCCCGAGCGCCCTGGGCGACGCGCTGGCACGGCTCGCCGCGCTGGGGGTCCGGGTGGTCCGCGTCGCCTCTGCGCCCGACGCGGCTGAGAGCGTGGTGATCATGCACGGCGGCGATCCGCACGTGGCCGCCGTCATTGCCGCAGCGACACGGACCGCGCGGATCGCGTCCGACACCGCCGCTCCCGGCGCCGTCGCCGCGGGCGGTTCGCCCGGCCGGCCTTCGCCGGCGGGCACGACATCCGCCTCCCCGGCGTCCGGCGCCGCGCAGTTCACGCTCGTGCTCGGCCGCGACTACGACCGCCTGGTCGTCCCGCCGCTCACGCAATAGGCCGGCGCGCGCCGGAGAGGGCTCGGGCGAGCGCCGCGAACGCCTCGAGGCCGAGCGTCTCGGCCCGCACGCGCGGATCGACCCCGGCCGCCCGGCACGCCTCCTCGACCGCGGACGGCGCGAGGTCGAGCCCCCGCGCGAGCGCGTTCGCCAGCGTCTTCCGCCGGTGACCGAACCCCGCCGCCACCGCCCGAAAGAAGGCCGCCTCATCGTCGACCTGAACCGGCGGGCGCGCGTGGGGAACAAGTGTGAGGACCGCGGATTCGACGTCTGGCGCGGGCAAGAACGCCCCGGGGGGGATCCGCGCGACGATGCGCGCGGCCGCGCGGTACTGCACGGCGATCGAGAGCCGCCCGTAGGACGCGGTGGCCGGCCGGGCGACGACGCGCTCGCCGACCTCGCGCTGGACCGTCACGACCAGCCGCGCGATCGACAGCGCGGGGTCCAGCAGGCGAAGCAGCAGCGGCGCCGCGATGTTGTACGGAAGGTTTGCGACGACCTTGCGCGCGGGAGCGTCGCCGAACAACGGCGGAAGATCGATATGGAGCGCGTCGCCCTCGACGATCCGGACGTTCGGGAGCCCGCCGAGCCGCGCCGCCAGCACCGGCACGAGGCGCCGATCCACCTCGATCGCGCTCACGGCCCCGGCGCGCGCGGCGAGCGCCTCGGTCAGCGTGCCGAGCCCCGCGCCGATCTCCAGCACGGTGTCGTCGCGGGTCAACTCCGCCGCCGCGACGATCGTCTCTAGCGCTCGGGCGCTGACGAGGAAATGCTGTCCCCAGCGTTTGGTGGGCCGGATGTCGAACTGCCGCAGCAGCGCGCGCGTGCCGGCCGGTGTCGCGGCGACGGTACCGCTATGCGGGCCCATGCCGCGGGCCCTAGTGACGTTCGATGATGTAGACCTTAACGGTCTGCCGTCCGAAGTGAATCGCCTCGTCGTAACTGTTGAAGCAGAGGTCGATGCGCATGCCCTGGATCGCCCCGCCGGTGTCCCCCGCGATGGCGTAGCCGTAGCCCTCGATGAAGAGGCGGCTCCCCAGCGGGATCACCGAGGGATCGATCGCCACGACACCCCGCTGCGCCAGGAGCCCGATCGCGGTTCGCGGGCCCACGCCGCCGCCGTAGTTGTTCGGCCCGGGGTAGTAGGCCGTGGCTTCGAGCATCATGTACTCATGTCCCGCGAAGGTCCCGCGGGACGCGATCATCGCGCGCGTCCCGACGGCAATGACCTCCGGGATGGCGGGCTGTACGACGACCCACGCATGCGGCACCACGGCGGCCGGGCGGCCGTTGGCATACAGCGCTTCGATGGTGCGTTCGCTCAGCCCAGGCCGGCCGGGACTCCGGACGATGCGGTTGCCCAAGTACAATTGGGAATCCGCGACGACGCGGGGCGTGACGGGGAGCCGGCGCTGCTCGGTCCAGATACGCCACGCGCGGCGTTCAACGGTAATTCGCATCCCGGCCTCGACCGCGGTCTCGACGCCGGGATAGACCCGGTCAACCGGGCTGAGCGTCACACCCAGCACGTGCAGGGCGTCACCCACCGTGGTGGCGGCCACCCGCACCGACGACGTCGACGCGCCGAACCGGACGGTCACCGGGACGGCCCGCAAGACCTCGATTTTGATGCCGGGCCACAGGAACGTCCGGGCGGCGGGAAGCGTCCGATCGCCGGGGTGGAGCGGAACTTGGGCGGACTCCACCGCGTCGCCGACCGTCCGTCGGAATGACCGGAACGTCACTTCTCGCCCGTCGGCATAGATGTGCACGGTCCGGCCGAACGGAAGGCCCCACGTGTCGACTGCCAGATAGAAAGGATATAAAAGACTGACCAAAAGACAGGCCAGAATGGCCTGACGGGCGGTACCGGCGCGGAGGGGCCGCGCGGGCACCGTGAGCAAGTGTGGTGGCATACATCCCCCCTCTCGGCAGACTCGCGCCTGCGCGTCGGCACGTAGGGCGCCTCGGCGGCCAAGCCTATGAATAAAGGATGAGTCCAAATCCTTGCCCGTCGGGCAAGGCGTCGAGCTCTGCTGCGATGAGAGGAGGGTGTCCTAGAACCTATTAACTTATAGACCCCAGTCTACGGCTGGGACTATATCATATAGACTACGCTCAATGCAACTCACAGCGCCGAGAAGATTTTCCCCAAAACCCTCACACCCTAACCGCTTTCTATCAACTCCACCAGCAGCCCGTTGAGCAGGGCCGGGTGCACGAACGCGACGCGGGCGCCGTGCGCTCCCAGCCGCGGGGCGCGGCCGGCCAGGCGCAGCCCCGCTCCCTCGGCCCTCGCAATGGCCGCGTCGAGGTCCGGCACTAGGAAGGCCACGTGATGGATCCCCTCGCCATGGGCGTCGAGAAAGCGCTCCAGCGGCCCGCCCGGAAAGAGCGGCCGAATCAACTCGACCTCAGCCGGCCCCACGGGGATGAACGACACCGCCACCTCCTCGCCGGACACGGTGGTGCGGTCCCGGACGGCGAGACCAAGGGCGGAGACCGGGACGGCCGTCTCTGCGTCGAGGTCCCGGACGATGATCGCCAGGTGCGCGAGGCGCGGTACCTCGGTCACACGACGGCCAACGGCCGGTAGACCCCGAACCGTTCGCGCAGCGTGTCGCAGATCTCGCCGACCGTGGCGTAGGCGCGGACGCATTCGAGAATCGGGGGTAGGAGATTGTCGCGGCCGCGCGCCGCGTCCCCGAGGGCCCCGAGCGCCGTGCGGACCCGGCCGGCGTCCCGCTCGGCCCGCACGCGGCGCAGCCGCGTCCGCTGGCCTTCGATGACGGACGGCTCGACGCGGAGAATCGGCGGGATCCGCTCGTCGCCCGCCTGGAAGCGGTTCACGCCGACGATGACCCGGCGGCCGGCCTCGACCTGCTGCTGCTCGCGGTACGCGGCCTCTCCGATCTCCCGCTGCACGAAGCCCTGCTCGATCGCGGGCAGCATGCCGCCCAACTGTTCGATGCGGTCGAGGTACGACTCGGCGCGGCGCTCGATCTCCGCCGTGAGCGCCTCGACGTAGTACGACCCGCCGAACGGATCCACCGTGGAGCCGACGCCGGTCTCGTGGGCGATGATCTGCTGCGTCCGCAGCGCCAGGAGCGCGGCCTCGTCGGTCGGAAGCGCCAGCGCTTCGTCGCGCGCGTTCGTGTGAAGCGACTGCGTGCCGCCGAGCACCGCCGCCAGCGCCTGGATCGCCACGCGGACGACGTTGTTGTCGGGCTGCTGCGCCGTGAGCGCCACGCCGGCCGTCTGCGTATGAAAGCGCAGCATGCACGACCGCGGGTCGCGGGCGCCGAAGCGCTCCCGCATCGTCCGCGCCCACAGCCGCCGCGCCGCCCGGAACTTGGCGATCTCCTCGAAGAAATCCATCTGAGCGTCGAAGAAGAACGCGAGCCGCGGCGCGATCCGGTCGACATCCATGCCGGCCTCCTTCGCGGCGCGGAGGTACGCGATGGCGTTGCCGAGGGTGAAGGCGACTTCCTGGACGGCGGTCGCGCCGGCCTCGCGGATGTGGTAGCCGCTGATGCTGATGGGGTTCCATCGGGGAAGGTGATCCGCGCAGTACGCGAACGTGTCGGTGACGAGCCGCATCGACGGCGCCGGCGGATAAATGTAGGTGCCGCGCGCGATGTACTCCTTGAGGATGTCGTTCTGGGTCGTGCCGTCGATCCGGTCCGGCGGGACGCCCTGCCGCTCCGCGACGGCCTGATACATGCAGAGTAGAATCGCCGCGGTCGCGTTGATCGTCATCGAGGTGCTGACGCGGTCGAGGGGGATCCCGTCGAAAAGCGCTTCCATGTCGGCGAGCGAATCGATGGCGACGCCGACCTTGCCGACCTCCGCCTCGGCGAGCGGATGATCGGAATCGTAACCCATCTGCGTCGGAAGGTCGAAGGCAACCGACAACCCGGTCTGCCCCTGCTGGAGGAGGTAGCGAAAGCGACGGTTCGACTCCTCGGCGGTGGCGTAGCCGGCGTACTGGCGCATCGTCCACAGCCGGCCGCGGTACATCGTGGGGTAGATGCCGCGCGTAAACGGGTAGTCGCCCGGCGCCCCGATGTCGCGCGCCGGGTCGACATCCGCCACCTCGCCGGTGCCGTAGACGCGCGCCACCGGGATGCCCGACGCCGTCTCGCGCGGCTCGTCGCGTCCGTCTTCCGGCATGTGGAAGCGCCTCCCCTACTCGACCGTGGCGAGCAGGTCGTTGCCCGCGACGTCCTGACCCGGTACCACGCGCACCTCGCGCACGACGCCCGCGTGCGGGGCGCGGATCTCCATCTGCATCTTCATTGCCTCCATTATAATAAGCGGCTGTCCCGGCACGACCGCCGTTCCCGGCCCGGCCGGAACGGCGACCACGAGTCCGGGCATCGGCGCGCGCACCTGGCCGGCCGTGCCCGCGGCGGCCTGCGTCCCGCCGCGCACCCGCGGGGAGCGGCCGACCTCCGCGGTCACCGCGACGCCGTCGAACAGCACCGTCCAGCGCCGCACGCCCCCACCCGCGGCATCGCCCGGGCCGCGGTGCGACGTGTCCGTCCGCCATGTCGCGATGGCCAGCGTGTGCGAGCGCCCGTCGATTAGGAGCGAGTAGCAATCGGGGACGAGTTCGGCGAGATCGACGCGGCGGGCGCCCGACTGCGCGGGGTGGCCCAGCCCCGACTGCGCGGCCCCACGGCCCGGCGCAGTCGGGGGCCGCACGGCGGTCACACGCAGGCCGTCGGATGTCTCGTCGACCGCCACCTCGAAGACATCGCCGTCGTGCTGCCCCGCGACGCCCGCATTCACACGAACGTAGTACGTCGTCACGACAGCGCGTCGCGCCGGGCGGCCTGCGTCCACGCAATCCCGTCGCGCGAGACCGGCGCGGCCACCCGCCGCTCGGCTTGATGCGCGAGCGCGGCCGCCGCCGCCGCCCCCCCGTTGGGCGGGATCCGGTCGCGCCGCTCCCATTCGGTCTCGACGAACGCGGTCGTGTACGCCCCACCTTGAAACGCCGGATGCGCGAGCGTCCAGCGCAGAAACGGCACGGTGGTCGGCACGCCCGTGATGACGGTCTCACGGAGCGCCTGGACCAGGCGCGCGATCGCGTCGCTTCGCGTCTCGCCCCACGCGATCACCTTCGCGAGAATCGGGTCGTAGAAGCGGGACACGTCCATCCCCGGGACCAGCGCGCCGTCGACGCGCACGCCCGGGCCCCCGGGCAGCACGACCTGCTCGACCCGGCCGACCCACGGCACGAACCCGGCGTCCGGATCCTCGGCCGAGATCCGCGCCTCGATCGCGTGTCCGCGCAGCACGACGTCGCCCTGAGCGAACGGCAGCGGCGAGCCGCCGGCGACGGCCAGCTGCAGGCGCGCCAGGTCGCGGCCGGTCACCCACTCCGTCACGGGGTGCTCCACCTGCAGGCGCGCGTTGATCTCGAGGAAATAGAACTCGCGCCCGCTCACGACGAACTCGACGGTTCCCGCGTTGACGTAGCCGACGGCCCGCGCGGCCGCGACCGCCGCCCGCCCCATCGCCTCGCGCAGGGGCGCGTCGAGCGCCGGCGACGGCGCCTCCTCGATGACCTTCTGATGGCGCCGCTGGATCGAGCACTCGCGCTCGCCGAGATGGACGAGCGCGCCCGTCGCGTCGGCGAGGATCTGGATCTCGACGTGCCGAGCGTGATCGAGCCACTTCTCGAGATAGACGCGATCGTCGCCGAAGGCGCCGCGGGCCTCGCCGCGGGCGAGCCGGACCGCGGCGGCCAGATCCGCCGCGGCGCGCACGAGATGAATCCCCTTGCCGCCGCCGCCGCCCGCGGCCTTGAGCAGCACTGGGAAGCCGATCAGGTCCGCCTCGCGCGCGAGCGCGGCGTCGTCGAGCGGATCGGTGCCGGGCAGGATCGGGACGCCGGCCGCCCGGGCCGCCCGCCGCGTTTCGACTTTGTCCCCGCACCGCTCGAGCGTCGCGGCGGGCGGCCCGATGAAGACCAGGCCTGCGTCCGCGCACGCCTGCGCGAGCGCCGCGTTCTCGGCGAGGAACCCGTAGCCGGGATGCACGGCGTCCGCCCCCGACCCGCGGGCCGCGTCGATGATCGCGCCGACCGAGAGGTACGATTCCGCCGCCGGCGCGGGCCCGAGCCGGTACGCTTCGTCGGCCGCCGGGACGTGCGGGGCGGCGCGGTCCGCGTCGCTGTAGACCGCGACGGTCGCAAGGCCGCTCACCCGGCAGGCGCGGATCACCCGCAGCGCGATCTCGCCGCGGTTGGCGATGAGCACCTTGCGGAGGGGACCGCGTCGCGGGCGCGGCGGATGGCTCACGCTCAGGCTGTTCGCTCCGCGCCGCGCGGAGTCATGCCGGAAGCGGGCCGGGCCCTCAGAGCGGGATGTTGCCGTGCTTGCGGGGCGGGTTGCGGTCGCGCTTCCCGGCGAGCATCTCCAGCGCCGAGATCAGGCGCGGACGCGTCTCGCGCGGCTCGATCACGTCGTCGATGTATCCGCGCTCCGCGGCGACGTACGGGGTCGCGAACTTGGCGCGGTACTCCGCGGCGAGGCGGGCCCGCATCGCCTCCCGGTCGTCCGCGGCCTCGAGCTCGCGGCGGAAGACGATGTCGATCGCGCCCTCGGGCCCCATCACCGCGATCTCGGCGGTCGGCCACGCCAGGTTGAGGTCGCCGCGGATGTGCTTGCTCGACATCACGTCGTACGCGCCGCCGTAGGCCTTGCGCGTGATGACGGCGAGCTTGGGCACGGTGGCCTCGCAGTAGGCGTAGAGCAGCTTCGCGCCGTGCTTGATGATGCCGCCGTGCTCCTGCGCGGTGCCGGGGAGGAATCCCGGCACGTCCACGAACGTGACGAGCGGGATGTTGAACGCGTCGCAAAAGCGGACGAACCGCGCGCCCTTGAGGGAGCTGTTGATGTCGAGCACCCCGGCGAGCACCGCGGGCTGCTGCGCGACCACGCCCACGGAGCGGCCGCCCAGCCGCGCAAACCCGACCACGAGGTTCGGCGCGTACAGCGCGTGAACTTCGAGAAAGTCTCCCCCGTCGACGATGCGCGCGATGACGCCGCGCATGTCGTAGGGCCGGTTGGGATCCGCGGGCACGATCCCATCGAGCGCCGGGTCCATGCGCGCGGGATCGTCCGAGGTGTCGCCGCGGGGCACCTCGTCGAGATTGTTCTGCGGCAGGTAGGTGAGGAGGCGCCGGATCAGCGCGAGGGCGTCCTCGTCGGAATCCGCCACGAAGTGCGCCACGCCGCTGCGCGCGGCGTGCACCTCGGCGCCGCCGAGGTCCTCCAGCGTCACGTCCTCGCGCGTGACCGTTTTGACAACTTGAGGTCCCGTGACGAACATGTAGCTCGTCCCGCGCACCATGAGCGTGAAGTCCGTGATCGCCGGGGAATAGACCGCACCGCCGGCGCACGGCCCCATGATCGCGGAGATCTGCGGCACCACCCCGCTCGCCAGCGTGTTGCGCAGAAAGATCTCCGCGTACCCGCCGAGGCTCGCGACGCCCTCTTGAATGCGCGCGCCGCCCGAGTCGTTGAGCCCGATCACCGGGGCGCCGGTCCGCATCGCGAGATCCATGATCTTGCAGATTTTCGCGGCGTGCGCCTCGCCGAGCGAGCCGCCAAGCACCGTAAAGTCCTGGGAGAAGACGTAGACGAGCCGGCCGTGGACGGCGCCGTAGCCGGTGACCACCCCGTCGCCCGGCGCGTCCATCTTGTCCATGCCGAATTCCGTGGCCCGGTGCGATACGAACCGGTCCAACTCGACGAAGGTGCCGGGATCGAGGAGCGTGGCGACGCGCTCGCGGGCGGTGAGTTTGCCGGCGTCGTGCTGCCGGGCGATGCGCTCGGCCCCCCCGCCCGATTCGGCGCGGACGCGGCGTGCGCGCAGTTCGTCCCGTCCCGCCGACGCGTCTGGCCCGCGCCGCCGGCCGCCGGGGCCGCCCTGCTTCGACACCCCGCGGCTCTCCTACGCCCGCGCGGCCGGCTTGGGCAGGACGCGAATCGAGATGATGGCGTGCTTGAAGAACAGCTCGAGGCCGTCCGCCGTCTCGACGAGCAGCGCGTAGGTGCCGGCGTCGCGGACGATCGCGCGTGCGACCTCGTAGCCGTCGCGGCAGCGCAGGTGCACCGGCGTGCGTTCCACGACGAGCGACCGGTAGAACCCGTCCTCCAGGCTGGAGGCGCGCGCGGCGCGCATCCCCGCTCCCGCGTCCGGCGTATCGTGCTGCAGGCCCATCGCCGTCCCTCCCTTTGTCTCTGGACCTCTCGACCGCCCCGCAGTAGGCGGGGTTCGCCCCGCGTAAGACGGGGTGCTCTGCGAGCCTCCGGTGACGTCGTCGGCATCACGGGCGGGCACCGCCCGACCGCCGCCGGAAAGCTCCCCGATGCCGGCGGACGGCGCCGGCGGGCGCCGCGGCGCGTCCGCCGGAAAAGCGGGTAGATCGACACCGGTCTGCCCGTTCTGGAGCGCGCCCAGGTGCCGCGCCGGCAGCGCGCGGACCGGAGCGATGCGCGACGCCGTCCCGTGACCGGACGCGCCCTCCGCCGCTTCGGCGGCGGGCTCGGACTCCTCGTCTTGCGGCGCCCGCAGCGGAATCGGCCATTCCGCCGGGGCCGCGTCCAGCACGAAGTGGCGCATCGCCTCGAGATGATCGCGCCGGTGAGGCGAGCGCGGCACGCCGGCGGCAAACGCGGCGTGCAGCAGCCACCGCGTCACCGCATCGAGGGCGGCCGCGATCGCCGGCTCCGCCGCCTCGTCCGGCGCCGCGGCATCGAACGCCGCGCCGATGTACGCCTCCGGCTCACCGGCGGTGCGCGCCGACACCGCAACGAGGACCACGGGCCGGTCGAGGAACACGACCGCGCCGACGCGGTCCAGCGTCAGATCTTCGTGCGGCACATCGAGAGCTTCCCGTACGGCCGTGACCGTCGCCGCCGCCAGCGCGCGGGATCGCTGCGCCGCTCCGCTGCGGCCGCGCGCCTGACCGGTGGCGGACCGCACGTCGGAGCCCCGCGTCCACTGCAGCTTGACGGTGACGGCGAGGTCGGCCGCGGTCGCCGTTTCCTCGACGCGCACGACGCGAAAGTGCGGAATCTCGTTCGGCTGCACACCGGCCCGCAGCTGGGTGACGCGCACGCGCCAGTCGTCGATCGGAATGCCGAACCGGGACTGGAGCGCGGCGACGACCCCGTGGCGCAATCCGCGGCTGCCGGGGGCGCTCTCAGTGGTCACGTACACGTACGAGATGTCACCGTCGGGACCGGTCAGCACGCGGGCGGACGATACGCCGTCGAGCGTCTCGAGAAACCGCTCGATCTCGTCGGCGAAGACTTTGCGGGGCATTGCCCGCCTATTCTCCCATCCCGGAAGCGGTCCCTCCCCCTCTTGCCGGGGGGCCTCCGGCCGCTTCGCGGCCTCCTGTCAGAATGTCGGCATGGCGGCGGACCGCCGGATCGGCGCGCCGATCAGCAGCCCCTCGCCGCCGAGGGTGGCCACTCTACGGCCGCCGATGAGCAGCTGCACGGACGACACGTCTGGAAACTGGCTGGCCGTGTACACGACCTGCCACACACGCCCGAGGAGGCTGCTCGACCCGCCGCCCTGGGTAAACGTGACGCCGAGATCGACGGTCGCGGTCCCGCCGCCGATGGTAACGGCGCGCAGCACCGTGCCGGGCGGGATCTCGCTGGTGAGGCCGCGCGATCGTTCGGCCCGCGTCGGGCCGTCCAGCAGCGCCCGCAGCGCAGCGGCGGCACGCGCCTTCTCGGGCCCGTCAAGGACGCGGCGGTGAACGGCGGCAAGGGTTTGCGCGCGGCCCCCCGCCTCGGTCCGCACGAAAAACACCTGCACGTCGGTCCGGGCGGGTCCCAGGGCGGGGCCGCGTCCGGGCAGCGACGGCCGGAGCGTCCGGCCGGCCATGACCGCGGCTGCGACCAGCAGGGCGATGACGGCGATCCACGCCAGGACCGGCCGGCCGCGGCGGCGGCCTCCGCGCCGGAGGGAACGCGGCCTCACGGCGGTCCCTCGTCGAGGAGCCGCACGAATTCGGCCTCGTCGAGGACGCGCACGCCGAGCTTCGTCGCGCGCGCGAGCTTGCTCCCCGGCTCTTCACCGGCCACCAGATAGTCGGTCTGCTTGGTCACCGTCTCGACGACGGCGCCCCCCAGCGCGGCGACGCGGGCGGCGGCGTCCTTGCGCGACATCGCGGCGAGCGTCCCGGTGAAGACAAAACTCCTGCCGGCCAGCGGGCCCGCCACGGCCGCCTCGGGCGGCGCCGGCTCGACGCCGACCTGCCGCAGCTTGCGCACGAGCGTCTTGGACTCGTCCTTGGCAAAGAACGCCGCGACGCTCTCGGCGATCGTCGGCCCGATGCCCGGCACGGCGGCGATCTCCTCCGTGGACGCCTCCGCGAGCGCCTCAAGCGTGCGAAAGCGCGCCGCCAGCAGCTCCGCGACGTGCTCGCCGACGTGCCGGATCCCGAGGGCATAGATCAGGCGGCCGAGCGCCGGCCGGCGGCTCCGGTCGATCGCCGCGGTTACGTTCCCCGCCGACTTCTCCGCCATCCGCTCGAGGGTGAGGATCTGCTCCTTCGTCAGCCGGTAGAGGTCCGCCGGATCTTCGATCAGCCCGCGGTCGAGCAGCCCTTGTAAGAATCGGGGGCCCACGCCGTCGATGTTGACGCCGCCGCGCGAGGCGAAGTGGATCAGACGGTTCAGGATTTGCGCCGGACAGACGGCACCGCCGGTGCAGCGCGCGACCGCCTCGCCCGGACGCCGTTCCACGGGCGAACCGCAGATCGGACACGTCGCCGGCATCCCGAACGGCCGCTCCTCGCCCGTGCGCTTCTCCGTCAGCACCCGGACGATCTCGGGAATGACCTCGCCGGCCCGCCGCACGATCACGCGGTCGCTGATGCGCACGTCCTTGCGCCGCATCTCGTCTTCGTTGTGCAGGCCCGCCCGGCGGACGATCACGCCGGACACCCGCACGGGCTCGAGGTCCGCGACCGGCGTCAAGGCGCCCGTCCGGCCGACGCTCACGAAGATGTCGACCACCTGCGTCTCGGCCTCCTCGGCCGGGAACTTGTACGCGATCGCCCAGCGCGGCGCCTGACTGGTCGCCCCCAACTCGGCCTGCTGATCGAGCGAATCCACTTTGACGACCACACCGTCCGTGCCGTACTGGAGCGTCGCCCGCTTCGTCTGCCATTCCTCGACGTACCGCAGCGCGTCGTCGAGCGTCTCGAGCGGCCGGACGTGCGGATTGCCCGGCATGCCGAGACTCTCGGCCCACCGCAGGGCTTCGACGTGGCTGCGGAAGCGCATGCTCGGCACCGCGCCGACCTGATACACGAAGAAGCCCAGCGGGCGCGACGCCGTGATCGCGGGATCGAGCTGTCGCAGCGACCCCGCCGCAGCATTGCGGGCGTTCGCAAATAGGGGCTGGCCCGCCCGGACCCGCTCCTCGTTGACCGCGTCGAGCGCGCGCGTCGGCAGAAACACTTCGCCGCGAAACTCGGCGAAGTCGGGCGCCGGTCCCCCCTCCAGACGCAGCGGGATCGGCCTGACGGTACGGAGGTTCGGTGTGACGTCCTCGCCGCGGACGCCGTCGCCCCGCGTGGCGCCGCGTACGAAGACGCCGCGTTCGTAGACCAGCGAGACGGCCGCGCCGTCCATCTTCAGCTCGCCGACGAACGCGATCCGGCCCTCGCCGAGCGCGGCGACGACACGGCGGTGCCACGCCCGCAGGTCGTCCTCGGTGAAGGCGTTGGCGAGGCTGAGCATCGGGGACGGGTGCGTGACGGTCTGGAACGCCGCGGACGGCGGCGCGCCGACCCGCTGGGTCGGCGAATCCGGGGTGATCAGGTCCGGGTGCGCGGCCTCGAGATCGCGCAGTTCCTGGACGAGCGCATCGTACGCCTCGTCCGCGATCTCGGGGGCGTCGAGCACGAAGTACTGGTGAATGTGATGCCGGATCTTCTCGCGGAGCGTTTCGATCCGGCGGCGGACGTCGGGCGGTGCTTCGCGCACATGCGCCCGCTCGTGGTGCGGCTTCGCGGTCACGGGTCTGCCTTCGGCGCGGGGTGCCGGGCTCCTCGGCCCGCGGGCGGCTGGGGACCGATCCCGAGGCGCGGCGGCGCCTCGGCGGGGGCGCTAGCCGCCAGCCATGGCGGGGACGATCGAGACCTCCGCGCCGTCGGCGAGCGGTGTCCGGAGCCCCCCGAGGAACCGGATGTCGCGCTCGTTCACGAAGATGTTGACGAACCGCAGCACTTCACCCTGCTCGTCGACGATCCGCGCGCGAATGCCCGGAAACTGCCGGTCCAGCTCGTCGATCGCCTGGGCCAGGTCGGCGCCGCCGACCTCGATCAGCCGCGCGCCGTTCGTGAGCTGGCGCAGCGGCGTGGGAATCCGTACACGAACCGCCATGAGAACGCTCCCTCCCCGTCTAACGCGGGACCTCCTGCCGACTCTGTGTTGAAACTCTTCGCCTACGCCGTCGCCAACTGTAGCACGCGCTCTTCGAACGACGCGAGCGTCGGCTTGATGCGCACGGGCTCAGCGAGCCGCGACTCCACGGCTTCGAGCGCCTTCAACCCGATGCCGGTGATGTAGGCGACGACCGTCTCCTCCGGACCGATGGCGCCGGCGAGGGCCAGCTTCCGCAGCACGCCGATCGTGACGCCGCCGGCCGGCTCGGTGAACAGCCCCTCGGTCTCGGCGAGCAGCTGGATCGCGTCAACCGTTTCCTCGTCGGACGCGGCCTCGACGGCCCCGCCGGTGCGGCGCGCGATGTCGAGCACGTACGGACCGTCGGCCGGGTTGCCGATCGCGAGCGACTTGGCGACTGTGCTCGGGATCACCGGCACGACTGTATCGGTCTCGGCGTGGTATGCCGTCGCGATCGGGCCGCACCCCTCCGCCTGCGCCGCGGTCATCCGCACGGTGTGCGGCGGGATCACCCCGAGCCGCTGGAACTCCTCGAACCCCTTCTGGATCTTCACGAACATGTTGCCCGAGGCCACCGGCACCACGACGCGGTCCGGGGCTCGCCACCCGAGCTGCTCGGCGACTTCGAAGGCGAGCGTCTTCGCGCCCTCGGAGTAGTACGGCCGCAGGTTGACGTTGGCGATCGCCCAGCGGTGCTCTTCCCCGATCTCGAGGCAGAGCCGGTTGACGTCGTCGTACGTGCCCTCGACTTCCACGAGCGTGGGCCGGTACGCCGACGTTGCGACGACTTTCGCGCGCTCGAGCCCGGTCGGAATGAACACGACCGCCCGAAGGCCGGCCTTTGCGGCGTGGGCCGCGACGGCGTTCGCCAGGTTGCCCGTGCTCGCGCAGGACACCACGGTGAAGTCGAACGTGCGGACCGCGGCGAGCGCGCACGCCACGACGCGGTCCTTGAACGACCATGTGGGGTTGCGGGTGTCATTCTTGAGGTACAGGTTGTTGAGCCCGAGCGTGCGGCCGAGCCGTTCGGCCCGGAGGAGCGGCGTGTACCCGGGAGCGAGGTCCCACTCCGGCACGCGTTGGACCGGAAGAAAATCCTGGTACCGCCAGATTGACGCCGGACCGGAGAGGATCCGCGTCCGCAGCGCCTCACCGCGGAGGTCGCCGTGATCATACTGGACTTCGAGCGGACCGAAACACGCTTCGCATACGAAGATCGGATCGAGCGCGTACCGCCTGCCGCACTCGCGGCACGCCAGCGCAGTTGCTCCCATCTCTCCCCTCCCGTCCGGTTCCGCTGCGTCCGCATCGGACGCAACAAAAATCCCCCTCCCAATTCCGAGGGGGATCTTCTCCCTCTTATCTACCGGAATTGATCTTCCGCGGGATTTAGCACCACACCAGGCGGGAAAACCTGGTAGGCTGCCGGGTGTCATCGGGCCCGTCCCTCGACCACTCTGGATAAGAGTTGCTATTCAGTTGTGCCTAACGGTAGCATAGACGGCCCAGGGTGTCAATCGCCTGCACTGGCTTGTGTAATAGGTCAGTGATTTTGTCCTCCCTTAATGGGTCAGTGAAGCCGCTTCGAGGATCCCCGCGACACCGATGAGTTGGCTCTGGACACCTTCAAGAAAGCTTTGCGCTTGGCTTCTCCACCGGTCGCTGCATAAGCCGTCGGTGTGGCAGAGGTACAGCACGACTTGTGATGTGCCGCGGCGCTGCGCCCGTGCGTCGATCGCGCGGTAGACGCGCCCGAGATCCTCGGCGGTGTTGCGTTCATTGAAGAAATAATGGCCCGTGTAGTCGTTGCCCTCCCCGTCCCAACCGATGGGCACGGTAACGACCCGGCCGGGATGGCGCGGAGGCACCGCATGGTAATCCACCACATCCAGCAACTGGGTGGTATCCGGCCCGCCCCGCCAGTCGACGCCGCGGGCCGGGTTGTAGATTCCCGGAGCCGCCGACAGGTCGACCGCGAAGCCGCTCCGCTCGAGAATCGGTGCGACGGCGTTTGAGAACGCGCAGTACCCGCTCCGAAACGCCGGGACCGCGAGCCCGCCGTCTCGAAGGGCCTGGGCGGCGGCGGGGATGACGCGCGCGAGATGCGCCGTATCAGTGTACAGTGTGCCGCCCCCGCGCCGATCTTCATGTGGATGCAGCGCGAGATCGACGCCTCGTGACGACGCCTCCCGCCAGAGGTCAACGTACGGCGCCGACAAAAACGTGTCACGGAAAAACGGACTGGTGTGCACGGTGACGATGCCCCGGCCGTCCGTGATCTCGCAGAAGATCTCGACCGAGCGCCGGATGTCCGCGTAGCACGTCCCCGCGGCGCGCGGATCGGTGATCTCGTCCTCGGCCCGCTCGCCCGCGATCATGGCGCTGTAGCCGGCCGGATCGGTGTCGAGCACAGGCACCAGCCGGACCGCTGGGCCGCCGGCCGGACTCACGGGGCCCGTTCGACGTGGACCGGCGTAAGCGCCGCTTCATCCACCTCCACGCCGAGACCGGGCCCGGCCGGGACCAGCATGGCGCCTTCGGAAAATTCGATGCCCCGGAATGGCTGCCGCGCCACGCGGACGTACCCGTGGACTTCGAAAAAGCGGGCCTGCGACGCCGCGCCCGCCTCGACCGCGGCGGCGGTCGCGAGCATGCCTTCGTCCATTTGGCCGATCATATACGGCTTGCCGGCCGCCTCGGCAATCGCCATCATCGCACGCATCGGCCACAACCCACCGGCCTTGATCAGCTTGAAGTGGAGCAGATCGACCGCATCGCGCTCGATGAGCTCCAGCACTTCGCGGGGGCCCTTCGCGGATTCGTCGGCCATGACCGGAACGGGACAATGGTCCCGGACGAACCGCAGCCCGTCAATGTCGTCTGCAGCCACCGGCTGCTCGATCCATTCCAATCGGTACTGTTCCCAGCGGCGGAGGTAGCGAACGGCGTCTTTCGGCTGCCAGGTGCCGTTCGAGTCTGCCGCCATGATCACATCCGCGCGCGCCGGCGACTCATCGATCGCGCTCCGGACGGCCGTCAACCGCGCCTCATCCTGCTCCAACCCCAGGCCGACGCGCACCTTGATCACGCGGAAGCCGTCGCGGAGTGCCCGGCGTGTCTCGCCGGCAGCCTGATCCGGCGGGGAGAACGCCACGCTCGCGTCGGTAGGCAGTCTGTCGCGCACCTGCCCGCCGAGGAGAGAGGTCACCGAAATGTTGAGCGCCCGCGCCGCCGCGTCGTGCACCGCGATATCGAGCAGCGCTTTGGCCGCACTGTTCCCGACGATCGCGCGGTCGAGCCGCGCCCGCAGCGGCCCGATCTCATCGACCGGCCGTCCGACGACGAGCGGCGCCAGCGCCGAGGCGACCGAGACGATGCGTCCGGGCGTGTCGCCGGTCACGTACGAGCAGTTGCCGCGGACTTCGCCCCAGCCGGTCACGCCCGCGTCCGTCCGCACCTTCGCCACCACTTCTTCGAGCGCGGTCACCCGGCCCGAGGACGCATGCTGAAACGGATCCGCCAGGGGAAGGTCCACCCGGAAAATCGTCACTTCGGAGATGCGCACGCTACTGTCCCCCTCCGCCGAGGTACTTGTAGACGCCCAGCGTCCGGTCCGCGGCGATGAACATCATGACGCCGAGCAGGCCGAGCAGAAACGACATCGCCGGAATCGCGGGCGTCATGCCGGCGACGTACAATCGGTTGAACATCTCCACCGGCAGCGTCGTCCGGCCGACGCCGGCCAGGAACAACGCCATGGTGAAGTTGGTGAACGAACTCATGAACGAAAAGATCAACGCCGCGATCACCCCGGTCTTCATCTGAGGGAAGATGATGCGCCACAGGATTTGCCGCCGGTTGGCGCCGAGGATCGCCGCGCTCCATTCGAGCCGCCGATCGAGCGTCGCGACGCTGACGAGCAGCGTGCGGAATGCGAACGGCAGCGCGATGATCATGTGGGAGAGCATGAGGCCGAGCAGCGTCCCGGACAGCCCAAGCGAGTGATAGAAGATCAAGAGGCCCAACACGAGAATGATCTGCGGGACCATCTGCGGTCCCGTGAACAGGGTTTCGACCAGATCCCGGCCCCGAAACGCGTGGCGTTCGACCGCAAAGGCCGCCGCGAGGCCGGCGGCCACGGCGATCGCCGCCGAGACGAACGCGATATCGACGCTCCGCACGAGCGACGCGACGAGGGGGCCGTCCCCGAACGCCTTCGGGAACCACGCCAGCGTGAAGCCGACCGGCGGAAAGGTCATGTACGCGGTGGTCGTCACGGAGGCCGGCAGCGTCATGAGAATCGGCAGCACCATGACGGCCGCGACGGCGTAGGCGTAGACGCGTAGGAGGCCTCCCCGCACCTAGATCATCTCCCACCGGCCGCGGCCGGTCAGCCGGTTCGTGATCGCGGTAAACGCGTAGGTCGCGGCGACGACGATGACCAGCAGCACGATGGAGAGGACCGACGCGAGCGGCCAGTTCAAGATGTCGGTGGTAAAGCTGAAGATCGCCATCGGCAGCACGCGGAGCCGTTGGCCGGTGATGAGCACGGGCACGAGATAGGACGAGATGCTGAGCGCGAAGACCAGAATCGCGCTCGACGCGATGCCCGGCATGGTGAGCGGGACGAGGATGCGGCGCAGAATATAGACCGGCGGCGCGCCGAGCACCCGCGCGGCGTTGATCTTATCGCGGCCGACCCCCTGCAGACTGCTGGCCATGATGAGGATCACGTACGGCAGGTGCAGATAGACCATCACGACGATCAGGGCCGTGAACGTATTGAGGGCCGACAGCGGCCCGTGCAGCAGGCCGGCCGCCACCAGGACTTTCTGCGTCAGCCCGAATGGCAGCAGCAGAATGTACCAGCCCAGCGTGCCGACGAGGATGGTCACAAACAGCGGGAACAGACAGGCGGCCGACAGCAGCGTGCGCTCCCACCCGTCGATGCCCGTCAGATAGTACGCGACCGGATAGCCCGCCAGCACGGTGAAGAACGTCGTGAAGAATCCGACCTTGAGCGACGTCCACACCATCGTGGCGTAGTACGGGTCCGAGAAGAACGCGCGGTAGTTGGCTGTCGTAAGCCGCGGCACGTACACCGAAACGTGATTGTACTCGTAGACGCTCATTCTGGCGAGCTCGAACATCGGGATGAGAAAGAAAAGCGCCAGCAGAATGAGCGCGGGGGCGAGCGGTATGACCGCGCGCAGCGTCGCGGGCGCGGCCCGCCGGCGCGCCGTGGGATACGCCGCGACGGTCACGCGTCCTCGAGAACGCTCAGCGCGGACGCCTCAAACTCTGCGAACACCTGGTCGCCCTCCGCGCGCGGCGCCCCGCCCTTCGCATACTCGAGCGCCATGAGGTCGGCGCCGGCCGCCGTGAGATAATACACCAGGGCTTCGCCCTTGTAGACGACGTCGCGGATGGTCGCCGGGATCGAGTTGACCGGGTCCGGACTCCGGGCAAGGCGAATGCTGATCGCCTCGGGGCGCAGTGCCAGGCTCATCCGGACGCCCGGCCGCACCGGCGCAGACGTGTCGACCGCAAGCGGTCCGCTCGCGTGGTCCACCAGCACGCGGCCGCCATCCACCGCCGTCACGACGCCCTCGAGAATATTCGCCTCGCCGAGAAACGTGCAGACAAAACGGGTGCGGGGGTACCGGTACAGACGCTCCGGGGTATCGATGCGGACGATCACGCCGTTGTTCATCACGGCCACGCGATCCGAGAGTACGAGCGCCTCTTCCTGGCTGTGCGTCACGAAAATCGTGGTCACACGCAGCTCGTCGTGGATGCGCCGAAGCTCGATCTGCATCTCCTTGCGAAGCCGTTCGTCGAGGTTGCTGAGGGGCTCGTCCAAGAGCAGCACGTCGGGCCGCGTGGCCAGCGCGCGGGCCAGCGCGACCCGCTGCTGCATCCCGCCGGAGAGCTGCGACGGATACTTCTCTTCAACCCCCGGGAGGCGGACCAGCGACAGCATCGTCGCGACCCGCTCGCGGACGTCGCGCATCCCCAGACCCTTGAGCCGCAGCCCGAACGCGATGTTTTCGTACGCGGTCATGTGCGGGAACAGCGCCCAAGTCTGGAACACCATGCCGAGCCGCCGGCGCTGCGGCTCCCAAGCATTCACGACGTGCCCGCGCAGCGAGATCGTCCCGGCGTCGGGCTTCAACAATCCGGCGATCAGGTTGAGCGTCGTGCTCTTGCCGCATCCGGACGGCCCGAGGAGCGTGACAAACTCACCGGGCGCGATCGCGAGATGGAGATCACAGACGACCCGCGTCTTGCCGAGCGTCTTTTCGACACCGACGAGCTCGAGCATCGGCTCCAGGCCGGCGCCTCGCGGCTGCGCCGCCGCGCCGGCCTGGGCCATCGCCATGCCCCGCTCGTGCGCGGGCGCTAGCGCTGAACTGTCCTGTGCCACTGCTCCACCCACTTGGCCCGGTCCCGGTTGATCGCGGTCCAGTTCATCCGGATCATCCGGGAGAAGTCCTGCGGATGGATCGCCATGCCGGACCGCTCCGCCGGCGAGAGCTGCTCCCAGGCGGCGGTGTTGGTCGGCACGTTGCCGCCGTGACGGGCACGCAGCGCCTGAAACTCCGGGCTGACGTAGAGGTTCACGTACTCCAGCGAGGCGTCCTGGTACGGCGCGTTGGCGATGGCGGACATGCCGCCGTTGACCATCGGCGCGCCCTCCTTGGGCGCAACCCACGCGGCCGGAAACCCCTGCGCGCGCATGCCGGGACCGAGGTCGGCCTGCGTGGACGCCATCCACACTTCGTTGAGCTGCAGGAGCTGCGCCAGCTCCGACGACCACGTGTAGAGCCGCTGGATGTGCGGCAGCAGCGACTTCACCTTCTCGAAGCCGGGCGCGATGTTCGTCTCGCCGCCGCCGCCGAGCTTGGCCAGCATCACCAGCGTGCCGAGGCCCATCGTGCTTTCGGGAGCCGGGATCGTCACGCGCCCGTTGAGGTCCGCCCGCCAGAGATCGTTCCACGAGGTCGGCGGCTTCAGGTGGTTTTGCGCGAAGGTGTCCATGTTGTAGATGATACCGGGACCGTCCACGCTCGTGGCCACGACCATCGGCGTGCCGCCGATCTTATCGACCGCCCAACTGTAGAGTTTCGCCGCGTTCGGAACGGCGGCCGGATCGAGTGGGATGCACAATCCGCGGTTGCACGCATCGATCGCGATCGGCTCGTCCCACCCGGCGACGGACACCGGAGGCTTGTCCTTCGCGGCGAGGACTTTTTCGATCATGACCGCGGAGCCGATCGGCTCGACGGACAGATTGAGGCCGTATTTCTGCTGCAGGCGGGGCGCGATATAGGCCATGATGTCTTCTTTGACGTTCCGGCTGATGCCGGCGTAGACCGACATCGTCTGGCCGTCGTACTTGCCGGCGGTTATGGCCGGCGCGGCCGACGCGAGCACACCGGCCAGCACCACCGCAGCGCACAAGGCCACCACACGGATCATCGGCTCACCTCCAAGAATTGGTGCCGTTCACGCGCGTGTCTGTCCCCTTCCATTGTCCGTGGAATACCGTAGTCCTCGTCATGCGACTCGATCATGACCTTCACCTCCCGCGGCCCGCGCCTCATGAGGCCGGGGTTAACCGATCGAAGAGCGGTCGGACGCTCTCCAATCGATCGAGACGCCCAACAAGCGCGAGGGCGTCACGCAGGACCGGTACCGGCAGCACGCCTTCGCCGCCCTCGAGGAACTTCGACTCGACATCCGCCCACGAAGGAGGATTGGCGGGCGTGCCCTTTGGAGCCGGCACGTTCAACCGAATGACCGTACCGTCGTCGAGTTCTACTTCCAGATCAGGTTCGTCTTCTCGCCGATCGGCCGCCCGCGCCTCCAGCGACACCCTCGGCATCAAGCCCGACACCCGCTCGTCTCGTACGGCATCCGGAGTGAACTCGCGAGGCCCCAGGCGGCCCCGAACCAGCGCCGTGGCCACACAATACGGCATGCTGAACTTCGCCTGGAGCGGCGTGGTCGGGATCGGGCAGACGAGGTACCTCACGCACTCAGCACTCGCCCAGCAGCGAATCCGGCGGATGCGGTCCGGCACAACCCGGCCGCTGTGCGCCAGGTCGATGGCGGCATCCACCGCCGGATGCGTGCAGTTGCATGAAGGGTAGATCTTGATGTCAATGCCCGGCTCGAGAAGATCCCACGGCGCCCCCAAAGATGCAAGGCCGTCAGCGGCTGCGCCGGCGCGGTCACCGAACACTTGAACAAAGCCATCCTCCGCCTCGAGGATGCCGGGGTTGGCTTCAAACCCCTTCCGCGCCAACTCAACCGCGACGACGCCCGTCCATGCGGCTTTCCCGCAGTGGAGGCCCTTGACCATCGTCCCGAAGTTCCCGACCAATCCCCCCGCAAAGGAAGCGCCGATGCCGATCGCCCGGGCTATCTCGTCTTCGCCCAATCCGTGGGCTTTGGCGCAGGCACAGACGGCGCCGAGCGCGCCGACGGTGGACATCGTGTGCCAACCGCGCATGGTATGCGCCGTCCCCAGCAGGCGTCCGAGCTTGGCTGCCGCCTCCACCCCCACCGCGTAGGCCAGCAGAAAGGCGTCACCGGGCATGTCCAGCGTGTAGGCTGCGGGAACGAGCGCGCTGAGCACCGGCGCGCTGGGATGCCCGCGCATCGAGACGCTCGTGTCATCGAAATCTTCCACGTGCGCGGCCACACCGGTGATAAGGGCCGCCCACGTCGGGTCAAGCACACGGCCGACTCCAGGGATCGGGTGGCCGTGGTCGCTCCGTCCAGAACTGCCGGCCGCAGCCGTCGCCATGCGGACCGCGTCCGAACCGGCGCCGGCCAGGATGCATGCCAGCGTGTCGGCCACGTGCCGGCGCGCCGTTGTGATCAGCGCGGGCCGCAGCGTCCCCGTCGTCGCGTCATGAACAAACCGGGTCAATCGCCCGGTGGCCTCGCGCGTGCGGTGATCGATCACAGCCGCACCTCGAGAAACCGGCTGAGGAACTCCCTCGTCCGCCGGTGCACAGGGTTCACGAGAATGTCGCCGGGGGCCCCCTCTTCGTGGATCAAGCCCTGATCGATGAACACGATGCGATCGCCGACGTCGCGCGCAAAGAGCATTTCGTGTGTGACCACCACCATCGTCATGCCTTCCGCGGCCAGCTTCCGCATCACGGCCAGGACTTCGCCCACGAGCTCCGGGTCGAGCGCGGACGTCACCTCGTCAAACAACATCACCTTGGGTTTCATCACCAACGCGCGTGCGATGGCCACGCGTTGCTGCTGGCCTCCGGAGAGGTGGGCCGGGAACGCGTGGAGCTTCTCCGCCAGGCCAACGTCTTCCAGTATCTCCGCGGCCATGAGCTCGGCCTCGCGGCGGGAAAGCCGTTTGACGAATCGGAGAGGCGCGGCCACATTGCCGAGCGCATCCATGTGCGGCCACAGATTGAAGTGCTGAAAGACCATTCCCACCTGGGTGCGGAGTTGGATGGCAGGATGCTGCGGGCTCACGACGAGGCGGCCGTTGGGGTCATCGCGCCGGGCGACCGTGTTTCCCTCAAAGATGATCCGGCCCGACGTCGGCTCCTCGAGCAGATTGAGACAGCGCAACAGCGTGCTCTTCCCGGACCCGCTGGCGCCGATGATGCAGACCATTTCTCCTCGATGGACGGCTAGATCGATGCCGCGCAGAACCGGCAGGGTGCCGAAACTTTTATGCAGTCCCTCCGCACGCAGCACTTCCGCCCCGACCATGACCGTCATCGGGCACTCGCCGCACTCGTCATGCCAGCGCGAGCCGGACCCTGCGTTCCAACACACGCACACCCAGCACGATCGGGTAGGTAATGAGAAAGTACATGACCGCCGCGCCGGTGAGGATTTCGATCGGACGGAAGGTGATCGCCGTCACACGCTGGGCAACGTACATCAGATCGGGCACGGCGATAATCGCGACGAGAGCTGTCGCCTTGAGAAGAGAGACGTAGCTATTGAGAAAGGGCGGGATCATAATCCGCACGGCTTGAGGCAGAACGACATGGTGCAAAATCGGTATGGGAGAGAATCCGAGCGCTCTCGCGGCCTCCACCTGCCCTCGCGGAATGGCCAGTATCCCGGCCCGGATGATCTCGGCAATGTATGCCGACTCGGCAAGTCCCAACCCAATGATGGCGCTTTGTATCCCCGGCAGGTTCACACCGATGACGATCGGCAGGCAGTAGTAGATCCACACCAGCTGTACCAGAACCGGTGTGTTCCGGAGGAACTCAATGTACGCGCCACATACGGACGACAGGATACGGTTGCGGGACAGGCGGCCCAGCGCGACGACCAATCCCATTATCGCGGCTAAGGCGACGGACGCCACGCTGAGGAACAGAGTGACCTCGATGCCTCCGGCGAAACCGCGATAGTACGTGGCAAGAGGTTGAAAATCAAAATGGTAGGTCATGTGTTAGGGCCCCGCGATGAACGCCGCCGGCCGGCGGAGGACCGCACGGAGGGGCCGTGCGGAATCCCCGAACGGCCCCTCACGCGATTCCCGCGGCGCAGCCAAGTTACTGGGGCTTCAGAGAGGGCGTCAAACCATATTTTTTCTCGATATCGGCAATCACGCCCTGGGTGAGGTAGTACTCCATCGTCGCGTTCAGGAACATCAACAAATTCGTGTCGCCCTGGCGGACGATATGCACCACTGGGACCGCGCTGAATACCACCGCCGGTTTCCACACCATCGCCCACTCAGGATTTCGCTTCGCGGCGGCGGTGATGGTTCCCATATCTGCCACCCACGCGTTGACGCGCTTGGCCTGCACCTCCAGGGCCACGGTGTCCGTCGACAACGGTTTCAGCGTCGCTTTCGGGAAATACCGCGTCACGACACCTTCACTCGCACTTCCGATATGAGCCGTAATTGTCAGGCCGGGTTTGTTAAAGTCGTCAAGGGCCTTGAACTTCGCCGCATCTTCTTTACGGATGAGGATCCCGGCCCGCTCATACCGGTAGGGAACGGAAAACCACACGGCCAAAGCACGCTGCGGAGTCGCATAGAATCCCGCGGTGCCGATGTCGATCTTCCCGGTCTGGAGCGCCGGGATAATGTTCTGCCAGGTGGACTCCACGACGACCAGCTTCACGCCGATCGCATCGGCCACCAGCTTTGAGATCTCATACCCGACCCCAGACCAGGTCTGCGTCTTAGGATCGTACATCCCCATCGGCACCTGGTTGGTCAGCCCCACCCGGAGCTCTCCGCGGGCGCGAATCTGTTCCAGGGTGTCGCCGGGAGCTGCGGCCTGACCGAAAGGCGCGGTCAACCCGGAGATAAAAGCAACACCGATCAACGCGAGTAGCATGAACTTCCATGCCTGGCGAATCATCGTGATCTCCCCCCTGTGCTGTGATTCTGGTCGGATCCGGACCGATTCGGCGGTGCGGCGTGCTCAGCTCACCTCCCCAAAACACGTATGGTGCGAACTCAATCGCTCCGCTACCGGGGGCGCATCTCGGACCCCACCAATCGATCGAGCACGCCGGCCAGCAGGGCGGTCTTCTGGAACAGCGATGGAATCTCCATATACTCGTCCGGGCTGTGGGCCCGCCCGCCGGCCGGCCCCATGCCGTCGATCGTCGGCACACCGGCAGCGGCGATGTTATTGCCGTCCGAGGCGCCGCCGTTGAGTGGCGCCCACGTGACCGGCTGACCCAGGAGCCGCGCTTCCTCTTCGATCAACGCGGTGAAGCCGTCGATACTCGGTACCGGCTCGAGCGGCGGCCGGTGAAACTGGCCCGTGAGCGTCCCCTGGGTCGCAGGCACGTCCTCCCGCTCCACGATGGCCCGCAGGCCGGCCAGCACGCGGTCGCGTTCGGCGAGCGTGGCCACGCGGAAATCGATCACGGCCTCGGCCTCCTCGGGGACCACGTACGGATGGGTCCCACCGCGGATGACGCCGACGTTGGCCGTCGTGCCGATGGCCGGCTTGGCCAGTGCTTCGATATCGAGAAACTTGCGGGCGAGCGCGCGGATGGCGCTCGCGCCCTTTTCCGGCTCGACGCCCGCATGTGCGGCTCGCCCGCGGACGTGCAGCCGGAAGATTCCTACGCCCTTCCTCCGCAGCACGAGCCCGCCGTCTGGCTGCGCCGGCTCCAGCACAAACGCGCACCGGGCGCCGCGCGTGAGTTCCGCCCAGAGGTCCCGCGACGTCGGCGATCCGGGCTCCTCGTCGGAATTGATGACAACCCGGATCGCACCCGGGAGGTCACGGCGGCGCTCCAGCAGGCACCGGACCGCAAAGAGGCCGGCCGTCAGGCCGCCCTTCATGTCCATGACGGCCGGACCGCGCAGCCGGTCGCCGTCGACTTCGACCGGCATCGACGTCAGCGTGCCGAGCGGATAGACCGTGTCGGCGTGCCCGACGAGCACCACCCGCGGGCCGCCGCCGCCCGCGAAATCCGCGACCAAATGATCACCGTACTGCGTTTGAGCCAGCCGGCGGGTCGCAAAGCCCAGCTCGCGGTAGGCGGCGTCGAACACATCGATCACCGTGTCGACCCGGGCTTTCTCCAGCGTCGGACTCTCCATCGAGGCGATCCGCCGCAAGAACGCGAGCAGCTCCTCCCGGCGGCCGTCGACCGCCGCCGTGTAGCCGCCGGCCCCCGCCATCATGCGCCTCCGATAAACAGCTCGCGGGGATACGTGGTCAAAACCTCGCGGCCGCGTTCCGTCACGAGAATCGTCTCGCTGAGTCCCACGGTGGAGACGCCGTACTCGCGCAGGGCGACCGGCACATGATAGACCATGCCGGGCGCGAGCACCGTGCGTTCGCCCTTCTGCAGGCTGATGATGTGCCCCTCGTTCCAGCTCGGCGGGAAGCCGAACCCCACCGAGTACCCGGTCCGTTTGCGGAAGTTCTCGTAGTACCCGGCGCGCTCCATGATGCCGCGGCAGGCGTCGTCCACTTCACCCGCCGTCACGCCGGGACGGATGGTCTCAATCGCGGCCTGCAGGCCCGCGAGCACCAGCTTGGCCATCTCCCGGACCTTCGGCGTCGCCGCCCCGACCACGGCCGTCCGCATGAGCGGGGCGACGTATCGGTGATGCGTCCCGGTGATCTCGAGCAGGACCGTGTCGTTCGGCTCCAGCCGGCGGCGCTCGTACGTGGAGTGCGGGATCCCCGCCCGCCAGCCGGACGTGATGATCGGGTCGTGCGGGCTGTACTCGGATCCGGCGCGGGTCATGGCGTTGAACACCGCCGCGGCGACGTCGTTTTCCGTGCGCCCGGCGGTCGACTCGCGGATCCCCGCGGCCATGCCGAGCGTGCTGTATTCCGACGCCTTGCGCATGTAGGCGATCTCCTCGGCGGACTTGCGGATCCGGACCTGCTCGAGGAGCGCCGTTCCGTCCTCGAGCGCCGCCTCGGGCAGCGCCTGCGCGAGTTTTCGGCGCACGTCGTATGCCAGCACGCGATCCTCCGTCCCGATGCGGCGCCGGCCGGCGAGCTCGCGCTCGCGCAGCACCCGGACCGTCACGTCGACGGGGTCCTCGTGGTCGTCCCAAATCTCCACGTCCCGCACCCACGCATAGTGCTTCGCGAGGAAGGACTCTAAGTATCGCAGGATGAGGACCGGCTCGCCCTTCGCCGGGACGACCGTGGCGAGATAGGTGAAGTAGCCGAACGTCTGGTAGCCGGTCAGATAGAAGATGTGCTCGGGGCTGAACAGCAGCAGGGCGTCCAATCCCCGCGACGCCATGCCGGCCTGCACGGCGTCGAGCCGCCGCCCGTACTCCTGCTTCGAAAAGACGAGATGCTGTGGAATGTCCGCCATCGCCGCCTCCCGAGATCAGCCGCGCTCGAACAGGTCGCGCGGGAAGCTCACCAGCACCTCGGCGCCCTTGTCGGTCACGGCGATCGTCTCGCTGACGCCGACACCGTACTCGCCGTTTTGGCGCATCGCGGGCACCACGTGGAAGACCATGCCGGCGCGCAGCTCGCGCGTGTCATGGGCCTTGAGATCCATGATGTGCCCCTCGCCCCAGCCCGGCGCGAACCCGACGCCGATGCTGTAGCCGACACGCTTGCGGAAATTGGGCTCGAAGCCGCGGCGGTCGATGACCGCCTGGCACGCCGCCTGGACGTCCTGGGACCGGACCCCCGGCCGGACCGCCGCGATGGTCGCCTCGAGTGCCTCGCGGCAGGCGTCGTACATTTTCCGCACCGCGGGCGACGCCGGGCCGACCGTCGCGGTCCGCATGAGCGCCGCCGTGTAGCGGTTCCACACGGCGCCAATCTCGATGAGGAACGCGTCGCCCTTGCGCAGCGTGTACCGGTGAGAGGTCGTATGCGCGATGCCGGATTTCGCCCCGGCCGTGAGGATGGGCTGGCTGCTGAAGAACTCGCTGCCCGCGGCGATCATGGCCCGGTAGCACTCGGCCGCGACCTCGTTCTCCGTCTTGCCGGGCGCGATCGCGTCGAGCGCCCCCTGCATGCCGGCCTCGGTGCACCGCGCGGCGGACCTGAAAAATTCGATCTCCCGCGGCGATTTGATGACCCGCACGGCTTCGACGAGGCCCGAGCCGTCCGCGAGCGCCGTGCCGAGCACCTCGACGAGATGCCCGTGCTCCTGCGCGGTGCTGGCCTGCTCCGCGGCAAGCCGCCGCTTCGCCAGGCCCGCGTCGTTGAGCCCGCGGCGAACCGCGCCCGCGGGATCCTCGTGGTCCTCGTACGTCACGATCGACGTCAGCCAGGTCGTCGCCTGGGCGACGGGGCGTTCCAGCAGCCGGACGATCAGCACCGGGTCCTTGTCGGCCGGCACGGCGAGGCATTGGTAGTTGGTGTAGCCGACCGTGTTGTAACCGGTCAAATAAAAGATGTTCGTGGGCGCAAACAACAACAGCACGTCGATCCCGCGGGCCGCCATGCCCTTGCGGACGGCTGCCAACCGCTGCGCGTATTCGTCCTTCGGAAACGCCATTCCAAAGCTCTCGCCTGCCTGCATGGGCCCCCTCCGTTGTGCGTAGTCCGGCTTAGAGCAACGCGCGGCTGCTGCCGCCGTCGATCTGAATCGTCGCCCCGGTCAAAAATCCCGATCGCCGGCTGGCGAGAAAGGCGACGAGCTCCGCCAGCTCTTCGGCCTGTCCAATTCGTCCCATCGGGGTGTCGCCCGCGATCTGGCGCACCGCTTCCTCGCGCGGCGTGCCCTCGCGTTCGGCCATCTCGTCGATCCGCTTCCGGACGCGGCCGGTGTCGAAGTAACCCGGGGCGACGACGTTGACGCGAATGTTATGCGGCGCGAGATCGCGCGACAGCGTCTTGGCCAGCGCCGCCACGCCGACGCGCATGACGTTGGAGAGGAGCAGGCGCGGAGACGGTTCCCGCACGACCGCGGACGTGATGAAGACGATGTCTCCGCTCCCCTGCGCGCGCATCCGGGGCACCACCAGCCGCGACAGCCGCACGGCGCTCATCAGGATCAAGTCGAAGGCTTCGTGCCAGTGCGCTTCACTCAAGTCTTCGAGCCCACCGTACGCGATGTGTCCGCTGTTGACGATCAGGATGTCGAGACGCCCAAACCGCTCGCCGGCGAGGGTGACGCAGCGCTCGAGCGCCTCGGGATTCGTGAGATCGGCCGGCACGGTCAAAACCCCATCGGCGGCGCCGGCGCGCCGCTCGATTTCCTCGCGGGCCCGGTCGAGAGCGTCGGGACGCCGGCCGCAGATCGCGACCCGGCATCCGGCCTCGGCCAGCCGCAGCGCGCATGCCAGCCCGAGGCCCTCGCTCGCGGCGGTCACGAGCGCGGCTTTGCCCTGCAACCCGAGGTCGGACGACCGGCCGCCGGGCATCAACGGGCTCCGTCTTGAACGTCGCCGGGCGCTTCAGTCTGCTGAAAGCGCTCGACGAGCACCCGCATCGTCTTATCGTTGTGCTTGCGCATGAATTCGCTGGCCTCGCGCGCGCGCCGGGCCTGCAGCAGCTGATAGATCTGCCGGTGTTCGGCCGTGGATTCCTTCGCGCGGGCGGGCAGTTGTAAATAGGCGCGCCGGTAGCGCTCGCTCAAATCCCACAGCCCCGCGATCTCGCGTTCGAGCACCACGTTGTGGGCGCCGCGGTACACCGCCATATGGAACGCGCGGTTGCTCGCCAGGAACGCCTCGAGATCACCCGAACGAACCTGGGCCTCGATCGTCTCGAGAATCATGGCGATCTCGTCGAGCTCGGGCTCCAACAGCATCTCGGCGGCCAGTTCCGTGGCGATACCTTCGAGATGGTGCCGCACGAAGTACAGGTCGTGCATCTCGCGGACCGAGGTCGGGGTGACGACAGCGCCTCGGTGGGGCACCAGCATGACCAGGCCCTCGCTGTCGAGCCGCTCGAGCGCGGTCCGGATCGGCATGCGGCTCATGCCGAGCCTGGCGCTGATCTCCGCCTGATCGATCGTCGTGCCGGGAGCGATCTCGCCTTCGATGATCCACTGCTTTAGCGTGCGGAAGGCATGCTCGCTCGCCGTGCGGTAGCGGACGTCGGGAGCCGGCGCTTTAGCCATGTTGCGATCTCAATCGGTCCACCCCCGCGGCCCGCGCCCTAACCGGTTTGGATCGTGGATCAAGTATTAACTATCAAATCATTGCCTCCCTGCACTACACCGCTGATCCGCACAACGCCCCTAGAAGAGCGAGCGGCCAAAGCCGGCGTCAATCCAGGCGGCGCCGGCGAGGCGCAATGCTTCCCACAAGCTCACCTGGTTCGCGGTGAGGACAGGTTTCTTCAGTAGAAGCTCGAGGTCGTCGACCAGGTCAATGGTCGGGAGCGCCGTGTCGGGCACGAGGACCGCCTGCGCGCTCGCGGCATCGGTCTGTCGCACGAAATCGACAATCGCGCGGCGGCGCAGCCGGCTCGATTGAAAGCCGTTCCGGAGCCCAAGCGACCGCACGGCCACCACGTCCATCCCGTACTCGCGCAGAAACGCCGCGAACGCCTGCGCGGCCGCGGGCGGATACGTCGCCGCGACCGCCACCCGCCGGGCGCCGAGGTGGCGCAGCGCGCGCACAAACGCGACCGACGTACTGCCGGCAGGTGCTCCGGCGGCTTTGCGGATGGCCGCGATCTGCCGCTCGGCGCCCCGGCGTCCCACGACGAAGCTGCCGCTCGTGCAGGCCCACACCACCGCGTCGAGGTCCAGCGGCGCCAGCCGGCGGGCGGCCTCGGCGATCGTCGAGATCCGGGCCGTATCGCGAAGCGCCGCAAGGCCGTGGCTTGCCCCGTTCCGGAGCCCGCGCTCGGACACCGCCAGGTAGACGGCCAGGCTGCGCGAGCGATCGGCGAACAGGTAATACTCGTGCTCGCCTCCGCCGCCGGGATAGATAAACCCGAGACGTGCCACCCGGCGCGTCATCTGGCCGCCGCCGGCACGGCGCTATTCGACAAAATCATTGGGCGACGCGGGGGCGGCCGGCCTGGCCTGGAATCGCGTCTCCTCGTCGGGATCGTGCTCGATGGGCCGTGTGGACACCCGGCCGCCCTGATATACGATGGTGCGCAGCCACGCCGGATCTGTATCCGGAAAGTCCTCGCGATAATGCGCGGACCGGCTCTCCGTCCGGAGCAGCGCGCCTGAGGCAATCGCCACGCCGGTCGTGCACAAATCCTCGAGCTCGATGCCCGCGACGAGATTGCCGATCGTCTCGTGCGGGGTCCCGGCCAGGCGGTCACGAATGGCGGCCGTATCGGCAAGCGCCCGCGTGAGGCCCTCGGCGGTCCGGACGATCCCCAGCCCGAGCCACATCTTCTGCTGCAACTCAGCCAGCAGCGCGTCCATGGCCGGCGACGCATCGGTCGTCTCGTCGCGCACGCCCGCAAGGCGGGTTTCCCAGGCGCGGGCGAGCCGTTCGTCCACGCGCCCCGGCGCGCGGCCCCGGAGCGCCGCCGCCGCGAGGCCGGCCCGGTGTCCCATCACCTGCGTCTCCGGAATCGCGTTGCTGTTGAGGCGGTTGCCGCCGTGAGCGCCGCCGGCGTTCTCTCCCGCCGCGAACAGCCCTTCCACCGGCGTCGCGCCGGTATCGGTGGTCATCACACCGCCCATGAAGAAGTGCGCCTCAGGAGCGATGATCAACGGAATCTCGCGGTAGTTGATGCCCCGCGGCTCCAGCCGCTCGATGACTTTGGGATTTTGAAAACGGAACTGCTCGTCGGAAACGTCCGAGACGTCGAGCACCACGCCGCCGTCCACGCTGAGGCCGAACCGGATCTGGTCGAAAATGCCCTGCGCGGACACGTCGCGCGTCGCCGCTTCTTTCTTGACCGCATCGTACCGCTCCATGAACCGCTCGCCGCGGCTGTTGTACAGCCGCCCGCCGGTCACGAACGTCGACGGCTGCACCGGCACGCGACTGTTCTTGAACGGTCGGACGAGCCGCCACGGATAAAACTGAATGAATTCCATGTCCCGCAGCGGCACGCCGGCGCGCGCGGCCAGCGCATAGCCGCCGCCGGTCACGTCGACCGGGTTGCTGGTGACGCTGAACAGGCGCCCGGCGCCGCCGGCCGCGAGGACCACCGCCCGGGCACGGATGAGGCAGCCGCCCACCGCGTCCCGTCTCAGGCCAACGGCGCCCGCCACACGGCCATCGTCGCACAGCAGGTCGACGACGAGCGTGTTTTCCAGAAGGTGAACGCCCGCGGCGATGACGACGTCCCGCATCGGCAGCGTCACATCGGTGCCCCGCATGTGTACCGGGACCAGCACACGGGGATGCCGGTGATCGCCGCTCGGGGAGAGGTAGTACTGTCCGTTCCGGCGCTGGAACTGCGCGCCGATCTCCCACAGCTCCCGGAGACGCGCGGGGGCCTCGTCCGTCACGGCGCGCACGAGGCCCCTCTCGTTCACCCATCCCCCGCCCGCGATGGTATCGGCGTAATGCTGCCAGGCGCTGTCCTCTGGGTCGAGCTCCGGCGACGCGGCGGCATACCCGCCGGAGGTGTTGGCCGACGAGCCGCTTTGGCCCAGCCGGCGTTTGACCGCGACAATCACATCCGCACCTGCCTGCCGCGCACTGAGCGCGACGCGCAGCGCGGCGAGGCCGCCGCCCACGATCAAAACATCCGTGTCGTGCACCGGGAACGCCGTCACTCCGTCACCCCGTCACGCGAGCGGGCCGCTCTCTCGGCACCCACGGCAGCTACGCCCGCTCCATCGCCGACACTCCGGCGTTCATCGCGAGCACGACGAGCAGCAAAGCGAAGATGGCGGCGATCAGCGCGGCCGGCACGGTGATGCGCAGCCCCGAGCCGCCTCAGCGTGTCGACTGGTTTTCCAAAATAGGCGTATATTCTCCTCTTGCGACCACCACAGACGGCCCTGGGTGTCAATCGGAAGCCGGGAAATGCGCCGAGCGCGGATGTTATACTGTCGCCGATGCACCCCGTGCTCTTCGAGCTGGGTCCGCTGACCGTCCGCTGGTACGGCGTCATGATGGCTCTTGCCTTGTTCCTCTCGATCCCGATCACCGCCCGCTTCGCCGTGCGCTTCGGCCTCGACCGTGCCGTCGTCGACACGATCGCCGTGCCGTTCCTCGCCGTCCTGGTGCTCGGGGCGCGCGCCGGCTACGTGCTCTCGCACCTGTCGGAGTTCGCGGACCGCCCGCTTGCGGTGATCCTCCCGCCCTACGCCGGCCTCTCCTCGCACGGCTCGATCGCGGCCGGTCTGGTGTTTCTCGCTTGGTGGTGCCCGCGGCATCGGGTGCCGGTGTGGCGGCTGCTCGACGCCGCGGCGCCGGCCGTGCTGGTCGCGATCGTCCTGGTGCGGTGGGGCAACTTCATGAACGGCGAGCTGTTCGGGGCGCCGACCTCACTGCCGTGGGGCGTCGCGGTGCCGGGCGTGCCGGGGGGACCGCGGCATCCGCTCCCACTCTATGAGATCGCCGGGACGCTCGCGATCCTCGCGGGAGTCCTAGTCTTGGCGCGGCGCCAGGAGGCGCATCCTTGGCCCGCGCCGCAGGCCCAGAAGCGGCCGGAGGTCCTTGGGCCTGCGGGCATCTCTGGCTCACGCCGTGGGCCCAGGGCCAAAGATGCACAGACGGGAAGGCCGTTCGACGGCGCTGTGTGGTGGTCCGCGATCATCGCCTCGTCGGTGCTGCGGTTTTTGCTCGATCTGCTGCGCCCGGAAGACCGAACGCCGCTGTTCCTGACGCTCGGGCAGATCGCGGCGCTGGTCCTGCTCGCCTGGGGCCTCTGGTTTCTGTGGACCGCCAAGCGCCGGGCGGGGTCCCGTCCCGCCGGCGGACCGCCTAACGGCGGACTCGCCGGCAATGATGAAATCGAAGCCGGGTCGAACACGCTCCTATCAACGTCGTCCACCCAACGTGAGGTGCGCCAATGAACGCCGCTGACCTGTGCTTCATGCCCGCGACCGAGCTCGCGGCCGCGATCCGCGCCAAACGCGTGTCGCCCGTTGAGGCGGTCGAGGCCGTCCTCGACCGGATCGCCGAGGTGAACCCGGCGATCAACGCCGTCGTGACCGTCACGGAAGACCTCGCCCGCGCGGCGGCGAGGGAGGTCGAGGCGCGTCTGGGGCGCGGCGAGCCGGTCGGTCCGTTCGCCGGCGTGCCCATGACGATCAAGGACCTCATCATGGTCAAGGGCGTGCGGACGACCTGGGGCTCGCGAATCTTCGAGCGCTTCGTCGCCCCGGAGGACGCGCCGCTGGTCGAACGGCTGCGGGCCGCGGGCGCGGTGATCGTCGGAATGACAAACTCGCCGGAGTTCGGCTACCGCGCGACGACCGACAATCCGCTCTTCGGCGCGACGCGGAATCCCTGGAGTCTCGCGCACACGCCGGGCGGCTCCACGGGCGGCGGCGGCGCGGCGGTCGCGGCCGGCATGGGCGCGCTCACAATCGGGACGGACGCCGGCGGATCGATTCGCATCCCGGCCAGCTGCTGCGGCATCGTGGGGCTCAAGCCGACGCTCGGGCGCGTCCCGATGGCGCCGGTCTACGGAGGCCTGGAGACGCTGTCGCACGCCGGACCGATGACCCGCACCGTGCGGGACGCGGCGCTTGCGATGTCGGTGATCGCCGGCCCCGATCCTCGAGATCTGATGTCGCTCCCGGACGACGGCACGGATTGGACGGCGGCGGCGGACGGCGGCCTCGCGAACGTCCGCGCGGCCTGGACGCCGGATTGGGGCTACGCTCCGGTCGATCCGGAGGTCCGCCGCCTCACCGAGTCGGCGGCCCGGCGGTTCACCGACGCGGGCGCGCGCCTTGAGGAGGCCTCGCCGCGCTTCACCGATCCGTCGGAGGCCTTCGGCGCGCTCTTCCCGGCGTGGGTCGCCGCGCGGCTCGCCGGCTACCTCGCGGAGTGGCGGACGAAGATGGATCCCGGCCTCGTACGCTACATCGAGATGGGACAACGGCCGAGCGCGGTCGACTTCGTTCAGGCCGCCAACGTCCGGCGCACGCTGAACGACGCGTTCCGCGAGTTCTTCAAGACCTACGATCTGCTGCTCACACCCACGCTCGCCGCGCCGCCGCTGCCGCTCGGGCAGCACGTGTACGAGGAGATCGGCGGCAAGGCCGTCGGGCAGCTCGGCTGGCTCGCGTTCACGTTTCCCATCAACATGCTCGGGTACCCCGCGATCACGGTGCCGGCCGGCTGGACCGCCGCGGGACTGCCCGTGGGTCTGCAGATCGTGGGGCCGCGGTTTGCCGACGCGGCGGTCCTCCGCGCGGCCGCGGCGTTCGAAGCGCTGCAGCCGTGGGCCGACCGGCGTCCTCCCCTGGCCTGATGCTCGGAAGACCCCGCGTTTCGCGCCGGACGCTGCTCGGCGCCGCCGCGGGGGCCTGCGCGGCGGCCACGCTCGGCGTATGGCGGTGGCTCTACGAACCGGGCCGCCCGGCATGGACGCCGGCACTCGAGGCGACCGCTGCCGGACCGGTGACGGACGCCACTCTTTCGACGCTCGTCGCCGCGGCGCGCACGGTCATCAGCAGACCGATCGAGCCCTCGCACTACGCTGAGTACTTCCGCTGGCGGGCGGAGCATCTTCCCGGGTACCGGACGCTGTACGAACGCTTCGCGGCGCAGGTCGATCGCGCCGCGCAGCGCACGGCGGGGCGCGCGTTCGCAGCCTGCGGCGCGTCCGATCGCGCGCGCGTGCTCGGCCCCGCCCTGCGCGCGCGCGATCCCCGGTCGGTGGTGGATGTCGCGTGGATGGCGGCCGGCGGACGCGCCTGGGCCGCATACGACCGGTTCATCCTCGACGAGTCGCTCGCGCTCTTCGCCGACACCGACGCGTGGGTCCTGACCGGCTACGAAGGCTGGCCGGGAACGGCGCGCGGCCTCGACCGCTATCGCCGTGCCCCGCGCTGACCGCCCCGCGGTCGCGATCGTCGGCTCGGGCATTGCCGGCGCCGCGATCGCCTATCTGCTCACCGCCCGGGGGCACCCCGTCGAGATCTTCGAGCGCGGGCCGGCGTATCCGTATCCGCACACCCCGCAGTTCCAGGACCGGTTCCTCCACCGTTACGACAATCCGGCGTACCGGCTGCCGCCCGATCTCCAAGGTCTGACCGCGTCGGGCACGTACGGCGGCGACGTCGATCACGAGCGCCACATGGTGACGGGCGGGACGGCGACGCACTGGGCGGGGATCGCCCTTCGAATGACTCCGGAAGATTTCCGGACCAAGACGCTCTACGGGTTCGGGGACGACTGGCCGATCGGATACGACGACCTCGAGCCCTACTACGGCCGCGCGGAAGCACTGCTCGGCGTCTCCGGCACCGACGCCGACAACCCGTTCGCGCCCCGGCGTTCGCGGCCGTTCCCGCTGCCGCCGTTCGAGCTGAGTTACGAAGACCGGATCCTCGCCGAACGGCTTCACGCGGCCGGCATCGTGCTGCACACCACGCCGCAGGCCGCGACGCGCACGGCGTACGGCGACCGGCCGGGCTGTCAGAATTTCGGCGCGTGCGATGTCTGTCCGATCGGGGCCCGATATTCGCCGAACTACCATCTGGCGCGCGCTGTGGCCACAGGCCTCTGCACGATCCACCGCGAGACGTCCGTCCGGCGGATCGTCACGGACCGCTCCGGGCGGCGCGCGACGTCGCTCGTCTATCGCGCCAACGGGGCGAACCGCGACCTGGAGCATCGGGCGCCGATCGTCGTCCTCGCGGGCGGCGCGATCGAAAGCGCGCGGCTGCTCTTATTGTCGAGCCGCGACCGCCACCCGGATGGCGTCCCGCTCAACGGCGTGGTCGGACGGCGGCTGACCTTCCACCATTTGTGGAGCGGCTCCATGCGCTACGCCGCGCGGATGCTCCCGGGCCGGCTCGGCCGCTGGACCGGACAGAGCCACCAGTTTCTGAGGCCCCCGACGCGCGGCCGGCACGGCGGCGTGAAGGTCGAGCTGTCCGCCAACATCGTGCCGTGGCCGGCCGGCAACGCGGCCGGCACCCGAACCGGCACCGAGGTGCTCGAGCGGTTCGCACCGGTGACGAGGCGGCGGATCCTGACGCTGCACAGCGAGACGGCGCCCGACCCTCGCCGCGCCGTGACCCTCTCCGCGGCGCGCGACCGGTTCGGCGATCCGTACGCGCACGTCCACTACGACCTCAATGGATTCGACGAGGCCACGTACGCGTACGGGCAGAGGCTGTTCGATCGGTTCGCCAGGGCAACCGGGGCCCTCGACGCGCAGCACCGCGGGATCGAGACCTACTACTCCGGCGGCCACCACATGGGGACGTGCCGGATGGGGCGGGACCCGTGTAACAGCGCCGTCGACTCGTTCGGAGCCGTGCATGCCTGTCCGAACCTGTTTGTGAGCGGCAGCGCCACGTTCGTCGGGCCCGCGGCCGTCAATCCAACACTCACGATCGTGGCGCTCGCGATTCGAACCGCGGACTACCTCGCCCGCACGGGATAGTCGGCGCGGCCCGCGTCGGCCGGCTCTGTCGCCCACGCCGAGATGATGCCCCAGCCGGTACCCTCCGCCTCGGTCCGCCAGGCGAGAGAGAGCCGCCGCGTCGCCTGCTCGGCGGCCACCTGTGGTCCGGCAAGAGTCCGGAACAGCCGCGCCGCTTCCCACGACGTGACGTCGCCCTGCTCGTAGCGCCGCCAGAGATCCGCGACGGGGTCCGGCCCGAGCGGCCGGGGGTTTCGGATCGCGTACCAGATGATCGCGCCCAGCCCTGCCAGGGCGCTCCCCGCAACCAGCAGTCCCAGTTCTGACCCCGCGCCAAACAGCTCCGGCCACATCGCTCTCGCCTCCCGCCGTGTTGAGTCACGACCCGTTTGCGTCGGATTCAGCCTACGGCAGGCCGGCGCGCGCCGCTATGAACCGGTTCACAGCCGGGGCGTCGGGTCCGTGCTAATGATGGACTCAACGGCGGACAGGGAGGAACGAAAATGATCGACTACTACAGCCTTGAGAAGATCGTCGACGAACACAGGGCAGAGGCCGCGAAGGCCGCGGCGCAGGACCGCCTGGCATCCCAGGCGGCGGCAGCCCGGCCCAGGAAACGGCCGGCGGCTCAACGGATCGTGGCGGCACGGTTGCGCGCGCTGGCGCTTGCGACCGCCCGCCGCCTCGAGCCGGTGGCCGAGCAGGGCTGATCGGGGCGAAGTCTAGACGAGCTGCGCGCGCAGGCGCTCGACGTTCAAGAGCACGAGGCGTCCTCGCTCGTGGCGGAGGAGCCCCTGCGCGGTGTAATAGCGCAGGCATTTGTTGATGCTTTCGCGGGTCGCGCCGACCATGCTGGCCAGATCGCCCTGGGTGAGGCGCGGCCCGATCATCACGCCGCCGGGCGCGGGTTTGCCCCGTGTCTCGGCCAGCTCGACCAGCAGCCGGGTCACGCGCGTCCGCACGTCCGAGAACGCGGCGTCGTGCACCAGGCGGTCCGTACGCCGGAAACGGCGGCTCAGCGCGGCGAGCATATTGATCGCGACGGCCGGCACCTCGCGGAGAAACCTGAGAAAGTCCTCACGGGGCAGCACGAGCAATTCCGAGGGAACGGTGACGACGGCGTCCGCTGACCGCGGCTCCCCATCGAGGAGCGCCAGTTCTCCGAAAAACTCGCCCGGACCGAGCAGCGACAGCGCGACTTCCTTGCCTTCCGACCCGCCGAGCAGAATCTTTACCTCGCCCGTCTCCACGACGTAGAGCGCCGTGCCCGGATCCCCCTCGCGGAACACCGGTTCGCCGGCCCGGTAGCGGCGCCGCCGGAACAGCGCGGCGAGCTTCTCCAGCTCGGCGGGTGAGAGCTGGGCGAACAGCGGACTGCGGACCAGTAACTCTCTCGGCGTCACTGTGGCGGCTGTTCGACTTCCTGTCTACCGGTCCTCCCGGCCCGGACGCCCGGTGTGATGCGCTTCACACTCACAGCGTGCGCGAGTTCATCGCGGCGATGACGCGGCGCGAGTACGATGGGCGCGTCAACAAAAACGAGCGACCAAACCAAGAGGAGGAATGATCATGAACACGATCCGGAAGGCGATCGGATTCTCCGTGGTGGCCATCGTGCTGGCGGCGGGTTCGCCGGTGTTCGTCGGGCACGAGCGCAGTCTCGCGGACATGCCCTACGTCGGGCACGAGCGCAGCCTCGCGGACGACCCGTTCGTCGGGCACGAGCGCAATCTCGCGGACACGCCCTACGTCGGGCATGAGCGCAGCCTCGCGGACGACCCGTTTGTCGGGCACGAGCGCATGGGCTGGACGATCGCCGAGCACGACCGCAACAAGAGCTGATCCAACCGAGGCCGCGGCGGTCCTCTCGCCCCCACCCCCACCCCCGGGAGGGCCGCCCGCTTCCTCGGTACCCCGCTTCTCCTCCGACTCAGACCCGCTGCTCGTTTGAGGAGCGTCTCGGCGCGGAGCGGCGCTGAGGGTAGCAGGCGCCTTTCCTCGATACGAACCCGGCCGGTGAAACCGCACGAATCTGTGCAATGAGGCGCGGTCAATCGTGCCTCAAAGTACAAGAATCTTTCCGAAGAAGCGTCACGGAACCGAGTCAGGCGGCACATACCTATAAAGGTTTCATCAAGACGCCGGTGTATGGACCTATTGTCCTAGAGACCGCACGCTATCTACCGTACAAATGTTCGTATTCAACGCACTGGCGTAACTTCGGAGGGGGGCCTGCTCATGATACGGTTTCGCGGAGTGTTTAGTCTGCTTCTCTTGGGAGTGATGGTGACGCTCCTTACCCCACCCGTCTTCGCCCATGCAGGCACGCAGGACGCGCCCACCTATGCGTCGCCGCTTCTATGCGAGCACGATCTCAATAGTCAGTAGACCATCGAGCCGGGGCCCTTTCGGTTGTTCCCCGACACCCCCAACGCCGGGAGGGCCCCGTGTCTCGACCGCGGCGGGTTGACCGTTACTAAGTGTATTCGAACATCATGATTGAATCGGGTTTGAGCGCGATGATGATGCCGGAGAGGTACATACCTGAGAAACGGACACCCCCCGATGCATAGACAGATGATGCTGACACGCAAGTGTCCGCCGTCGCATGCCACACTCTCGTGCCAGTTTTGCGCTGCTGACACTACGATTCACCACGTCGTATCCGAAGGTGCATTACGCAGGTGCACCCAATGTGGCTTCATCTTCTTCCACTCGAATGAGACCGCGTATGATCCGCTCCGGACGTTCGCCAGGGCGTATGCCGGCGATGAACAGACGGCGGGTATGGGTGATTTCTCGCTCCGGATGACGCTTCGCGTCGACGCCGATGCCGCCGGCATAGAGCCGACGCGACTCATGAGTAGCGCGCAGCACGCGGCCCGCGACATCATCCGCCGGCGACTTCCCAAAGGCGCGACCGTCTTGGTCATCGGGTGCGGAACCGGCCATCTTATCGGAGCGATAAAGGCCGACGGCTACAAACCGTTCGGGCTCGACGTCGCCGAGCCCGTCGTGCAGCTGCTCCGTCGCGAGGGGTTTCCGGTATGGCACGGCACGATCGACAGCGTCCCGGACGGTTGGGTCGACCCCGATGTGTGCACGGCGCTCTTCGTACTGCACCATACTTTAGACGCCGCCGAGTTCCTCAAGACCATACGGACAAAGTATCCGAGGGCCCTCGTGATTCTTGCGGTCTACAATGATCTGGATTCGGGCGTCCCACCGGCGACGGCGCGGAGTCTTCCGCCGCGCACATATTCGTGGTGGGGCACCCCGCATTTGCGGCTAGCGTTGGAGGTGGCCGGCTACCAGGCTCACATCCAGCGCGTACGCCGGCGAGCCACGGACGGTGGGCTGCCGGTGTCGATGGGACTTTACACATGGCTGCGGCGGCGGGCGCCGACGGCGGCAGGACGATTCTTGCGATATTACTACGCTACCCTGCCGGTCTGGGGTTGGGCTCCTGTGTTGTGGGACTCCAGAATCCGCCGATTCAGCGACCCTCTTCTGGGGATCGGTGTTCCTCGCCAATAAGTCTCGTTGGCCGGCGCACGCGAGGTACACTCACGACGCGAGCGTGCGACCGAGGCAGTGGGCGTCGGGTGGTCGCTAACGATTTGCTGCATCGCTCATCTGGTCTTAGGTACCTTGCTAAACGGTCATCCGTGCTGCCACTCGATGCCGAATCCCCCGCGCGGCAGCTGCCAGTCGATATTGCGGTACGGACAGCCGAGGATGCACGACGTACACTCCACGCAGTTCTCGAACGAGATCGCGATCTTGTCGCCGTCCCAGTTGTACACGTTGGCCGGACAGAACGTGGTGCACGGCCGCTTCCACTCGCTCGGACAGCGTTCGCGGCAGAGCCGGTCGTCCGTGACCGTGATGTGGGACTGCTTGTCGTGTTTCCAGCGCAGGCCGTAGAGTTTCTCCTCAATCTTCACCGCATCGCCCTCCACCCCTCATAGGCATCGCGCAAGAGCCGCCACCACGGCCGCTCGGCGAGCAGCCGGCGCAGTATCCGCCGTTGTTTTTCCCGCTTGCTCACCCCGTCCACCGTGAGCATCTCATGGGCCGCCTCGTTGAGCAGCGCCGGATAGACGTGCAGCAGTTCGGGATGCCGGGCGGCAAGCTCCGGCAGGCGCTCGTACTTGCGCAGGTCTTGCAGCACGAACGACGCCTCCAGCAGCTCCTGGTACGCCGACAGCGTGCGCGTGGAAAAATCGCCCGCGCGCACCGCCCGCACCACCGTCTCGCCGGCCAGGCGCCCCGCCGTCATCGCCAGGTTGCTACCCTCGCGGTGCAGATTGTTGACCATCATCGCGGCGTCCCCCGCGACCAGGACGCCGTTGTCGAAGAGGCGCGGCATCGCGCGGACGCCGCCCTCCGGAATCGCGTGCGCCAGGTACTCCCGCGCCTCGCCGCCGCGCAGCAGCGGCGCCACCATCGGATGCGACTTGAACCCTTCGAGCAGATCCCACGGCGTGACGCGCGTCTCCATGAAGTGCGAGATCAGCGCGCCGATCCCGACCGACAGCGACTCGCGATTCGTGTAGATGAACCCGTACCCCGCCATGCCGCGCGTGACGGCGCCGTACACCTCGATGGTCGCGCCGCGCCCCGGCTCGAGCGTGAACCGCTCCTCGATCACCGCGGCCGGCAGCGCGATGATCTCCTTGACGACGAGCGCCATCTCGTCGGGCTGGAGCGGCCGGCTGAGGCCGGCGCGCTGAACCAGAAATGAGTTCGCGCCGTCGGCGATGACGACGACGCGCGCGCGCAGGTCCCCGTCCTGCCGCCCCGTCCGGACGCCGATGACGCGGCCATCCTCGCGGAGGACGTCCACGACCGTGGTGCCCGGCAGCAGCAGCGCACCGGCCGCCTCGGCCTGCGAGGCAAACCAAGCGTCGAACGGCACGCGCAGGACGGTGAAGGCGTTCGGGGGTTCGACCGTGGGGGGCACGTGCTTGTGGCCGATCGACACCGCGCTGTCCGCGGCCGCGAGCCAGACGCGCTCGTCGGTCACGACGCGCTCGATCGGGGCCTCCCGCCAGAACTCCGGCACCACGTCGGCGAGCATCCGCCCGTACATGACGCCGCCCATGACGTTCTTCTGCCCGGGCCGCTCGCCGCGCTCGAACAGGACCACGCTCAGTCCGGCGCGCGCGATCGTAATCGCCGCGGCGACGCCGGCGGGCCCGGCCCCCACGACGATCGCGTCGAACTGCTCTTGCTCTGCCACGGCGGCCTCGGTTCTACTTGAGCAGCGCGGCGGCCTGCTGCACCGCCGCCGTCAGACGCGCCGGAATGATTCCGTAAATCAGCACGCCCGCCGCGGCCGCGGTCAGCGCCGCCCCGGCCATCACGTTTCGGTGCACCGCCACATCCGCCGGCGCGTCGCCTGAAAATGCGGTGTAGACGACGCGCATATAATAGAAGACCGACACCACGCTCGTGAGGACGCCGACGAGCGCGAGGCCGGTGTGCCCGGCCCCCAATGCGGCCTGGAACAAGTACAGCTTCGCGATGAACCCCCCGGTCGGCGGAAGTCCGGCCAGCGACACGAGACAGACGCCCAGCGCCCACGCTGCCCACGGCGCGCGCCCCGCCAGGCCGGAGAGATCGTCCAGCCGGTCGGCCTCCATGCCGCGGCGGTCCAGGAGCAGCAGCACGCCGAACGCCCCCAGGTTCATCGCGCCGTACACGGCGAGGTAGAACAGCACCGCGCCCGTCCCGGCCGTCCCGCCCGCGGCCACGCCGATCAGGATGTAGCCGGCGTGGGCGACGCTCGAGTACGCCAGCAGGCGCTTCACGTTCGTCTGCGGCAGCGCGGCGAGATTGCCGAGCACCATCGTCGCGATGGCCAGCGTCTGGAGCATCGGCCCCCAGGTCGGCGCCAGATGCGCGAGCGCCTGCGGGAAGACCCGGATCAACCCGGCGAACGCGCCGACTTTGGCCGCGACCGACATGAACGCCACGACCGGCAGCGGCGCGCCCTCGTATACATCCGGCGCCCACCCGTGAAACGGCACCAGCGCCGCCTCGAAGCCGAGGCCGACCGTCAGCAGCGCAAGCCCGCCGCCGAGGAGCGGCGACGCCGGCACCGCGGCGAGTGCCCGCAGATCGAGCGTGCCGGCCGCGCCGTACACCAGCGCCACGCCGTACACAAAGAACGCGGTCGCAAACGCGCCGAGCAGGAGGTATTTGAGGCCGGCCTCCTGCGAGCGTGCGCTGCGCCGGGCGATCGCGGCGAGCACGTAGAGCGGGAGACTGAGGATTTCGAGCCCGAGAAACAGCACGATCAGATTGCGGCTCGCGGCCATCAGCATCGCGCCCGACGTGCTGAGCAGCAGGAGCGCGAAGTACTCGCCGGCCGGCAGCCGCATCCGGCGGACGTACCCGTCGGCGAGCAGCACGCCGACGCCGGCCGTTCCGAGGGCGATGAGATCGGCGAGGCGCGTGATCCCGTCGCGGACGTACATGCCGCCGAAGGCCGCCGTCTCAGCCCGCGCGGCCGGCGCGGCGGCGGCGGCCGCCACGCACACTCCGACAAGCGCGAGCCACGTGGTGACCGCGCCGCGGCGCTCGGCCTCGAGCGCGCCGCCGGTCGCCCACGCATCTTGCAGCAGCACGGCGCAGGCGGTCAGGATGAGGACCGCCTCCGGCGCCGCCGCGGCGAGGTCGTTCCAGGTCACGGCCCGCCCACCGCCCTCCGATCCGCCGCACCGCGATCGGGCCGGACAGGCGACGGCCGCGCCGGGGCCGCGTGCCGAGCCGCGGACGCCATCGACCCCGTCTGCGCCGGACGGGACGGCCCCTCGGTCGACGTGGCCGGCCCGCGCAGCAGCGCCCGTACGGTCGCCTCGCTGCGGTCGAGCAGCGGACCGGGAACGAATCCCACCCACAGGATGATCGCGACGAGCGGCGCCAGCACCGCGTATTCGCGCGGACGCAGATCGGGAAGGCCCCGAAGATCCGCGCGCAGCGGGCCGTGGAAGATCCGGCCGACGAAGGCCAGCAGGTACGCCGCGGCGAGCACGACGCCGCCCGTGGCCAACACCGTATACAGCGGACGGGTCTGGAACGCGCCGAGCAGGATGAGGAACTCGCCGACGAACCCGTTCGTCCCCGGCAGCGCGAGCGAGGACGCGACCACGATCAGCGTCACCGCGGCCAGCGCCGGGGTGGCCGCCGCCAGGCCGCCGTACGCGTCGGTGCGGGCCTGACCGGTCCGCGCGATCAGCATCCCGGCCAGCAAGAATAACGCGCCGGTGCTGACGCCGTGATTGATCATCTGCAGCACGCTGCCCTGCACCGCCTGGACGTCGAGCGCGAAGATGCCGAGCAGAATGAAGCCCATGTGGCTGAGGCTGCCGTACGCCAGCAGACGCCGCAGATCGCCCTGCGCCCACGCAACGGCGCCGCCGTACAGGATGCCGACGACGGCGAGCGCGGCGAGCAGCGGGCCCCACGCGCGCGCCGCGTCGGGAAACAGCGGCAGACAAAAGCGCAGCAGGCCGTACGCGCCGGCCTTGGCCATCAGCCCGGCGAGGAGGACCGTGACCACCGGCGGCGCTTCCGCGTACGCGTCCGGCAGCCACGTGTGCAGCGGCCAGACCGGCATCTTGATCGCGAACGCCACCGCGAACGCGCCGAACAGCAGCGCCTCGACATGCGGGGGCCATCCGAGGGGGCGCGCGACCAGCGCCGGCAGGTCGAACGTCGGCGTGCCGAGGACGTGCCCGCCCCGCAAGTAGACGGCGACGATCGCGAGCAGCATGAGCGCGCTGCCGGCCATCGTGTACAGCAGGAACTTGATCGCGGCCGCGCGCCTCGCCGGACCGCCCCACAGCGCGATCAGGAAGTACATCGGAATGAGCATCGCTTCCCAGAACACGTAGAACAGCACGAGGTCCTGCGCGAGAAACGTCCCCAGAAGACCCGCCTCGAGGAGCAGCAGCGTCAGCACGAACGGCTTGCTGCGCTCTCGCACCTGATCCGCCGAGGCCGCGATCGCGAGCGGCACGAGGAGCGCGACCAGGGCCGTCAGGCTCACCGAAAGGCCATCGACGCCGAGGTGATACCCGATGCCGGCGGCCGGGACCCAGGCGGCGCGCTCTTCGAACTGCAGTCCGGACTGTCCCGGCCGAAACGCGGTCCAGACCCACGCCGCCAGCACGAACGTGAGGACGGCGGCGGCCAGGCCCACGGCCCGCGCCGCTCCAGGCCGGCGCGCGGGGGTGCAGGCCACCGCGACGGCGCCCCCGATCGGCAGCGCGATCAGCGCGCTGAGCGCCCACGCGCTCACGGCCGCACCGTCATCGCCATACCCAATACGCCAGGATCAGGAGCGCGCCCACCAGCATGAACGCCGCGTAGTGCCTGAGGTACCCGCTCTGCAGCCGGCGGAGCGCCGTGCCGCTCCGTCCGAGGCCGTCCGCGATCCCGACGACCGCCCGGTCGAGTACGCGGCGATCGAACACCGCGGCCCAGCCCGCGATCGCCCTCGACGGCGCGACCACCGCGACGTCGTAGAGGTCCTCGATAAAGAACCGGTGCGCGAGCAATGTGCCGAGTACCGGCGCCTCTCCGCGAATCGCTCCACGCGCGTACACAAGCCATCCGAGGACGATGCCGGCCACGGCCACAGCGATGCCCGCGAGCAGCAACAGCGTCTGCACCCCGCCCTCCTGCGCGGCGGGCGCCGCCGAGCCAGCTCCCCGCGGCACGCCGGCCTCGAGCACCGGCCGCAGCCACGGCGCGAGCGGAATGACGTGCTCGAGGACGATCCCCATGACAATCGAGAGCAGGATGAGCACCGCGGTCGGCCACCACATCACCGCCGGGGGGTCGTGCGGCGCGCCGGATCCGGCGGAATGCCCTCCTTCGCCGGGCCGCGCCGGGCCGGCCGCGGGGACGCCCGCGCCGCCGAACGTGAGCACGTAGGCGCGGGTAATGTAGAATGCCGTGAGGCCGGTCGTGACGAGCCCGACGGCCCAGAGCCACACGTGCCCGGCCGCGAACACCTCGCCGAGGATCTGCTCCTTGCTGAAGTAGCCGGCAAGCGGCGGAATACCGGCAAGCGCGAGCGCGCCGGCTCCGAAGGCCGCGGCCGTCTTCGGCAGGCGGCGGCCGAGGCCGCCCATCTTACGCATGTCGGTCTCACCGCCGACCTGTCCCCCCTCGCGGGGGAGCGCGTGCATCACCGCGCCGGCGGCGAGGAACAGCAGCGCCTTGAAGAACGCATGCGTCGTCAAGTGAAACATACCGGCGGTCCACGCGGCGACGCCGACGGCGAGGAACATGTACCCCAGCTGGCTGATGGTCGAGTACGCCAGCACGCGCTTGAGATCGGGCTCCACGAGCGCCGCGGACGCCGCGAAGATCGCGGTGACGGCTCCGGTGACGGCCACGACGTCGAGCGCGAAGGGCGCCCGCAGATAGAGCGCGTGCAGGCGGACGATCATGTACACGCCGGCCGTCACCATCGTGGCGGCATGGATGAGCGCGCTGACGGGCGTGGGGCCTTCCATCGCGTCGGGGAGCCAGACGTACAGCGGGAGCTGCGCCGACTTGCCCACCGCGCCGAGGAACAGCAGCAGCGCGATCGCGGTCGCCGTGCCACCGCCGAGGGCCAGGCGGGAGGCGGCGTCCCGCGTGATCGCGGTAAAATCCAGCGTGCCGAACACCCCGAACACGGCGAAGATGCCGAGCAAGAAGCCCACGTCGCCCAGGCGCGTGACGACAAACGCCTTGACCCCGGCGCGGGCGGCGGCCGGCCGATCGAACCAAAACGCGATCAACAGGTAGCTGCACAGGCCGACGCCTTCCCAGCCGATGAACATGACGGCGAGGTTGCCGGCGAGCACCAGCAGCAGCATCGCCGCCATAAACAGGTTCATGTACGCGAAGTAGCGCGCGAACCCGGGATCGCCCGCCATATAGCCGATCGAATAGATGTGAATCAGCGCACCGACGCCGGCGACGACGCGGGCCATCGCCGCCGACAGCGGGTCCGCGAGCAGCCGAAACGGGATGACGACCGGGCCGGCGGCAATCCACCGGTACACGTCGACCGCGACGCTGCGCGATCCCGCGGGCAGCGTCGCGAGGCTCTGGAAGAGCGTGACCGCGGCCGCGAACGACGCGACGACGGTGGCGGAGGCAAACCACCCCGCCGCGCGAGCCGGCCACCGGGCGCCCCACAACCCGAGCACGGCCCAGCCGGCGAGCGGCAGCAGCGGGATCAAGACGGCGGCGGCCGTAACGACGCTCATCCGCGGAGGACGTCCGCGTCGTCAATGTCCACCGTCTCGCGGGACCGGAAGACGTCCACGATGATCGCCAGGCCGACGACGACTTCCGCCGCGGCCACCACCAGGACGAAGAAGACGAGCACCTGCCCGTCGACCGATCCGTGGAGGCGCGCGAACGTGACCAGCGTCAGGTTGACCGCGTTGAGCATCAGTTCGACCGACATGAAGACGATGAGGGCGGACCGGCGCACCAGCACGCCGGCGGTGCCCAGCGTGAAGAGCACCGCGCTGAGCCCGAGGTAGTACGGGGCCGGAACGCTCACGTGCGGGGACCCAGGCGGCGCCCCAGCGCCACCGCGCCGATCATGCCGGCGAGGAGCACGAGTGAGGCGGCCTCAAAAGGCAGCAGGTACCGTCCGAACAGCGCCCGCCCGACGTCCTGGATGCTGCCAAACGAAGGCCCGGGCGCGGCCGCCGCCGGGTAGGGACGGGTCACGATGGCCACGAGGCCCGCGGCCAGCAGCGCGCACAGCGCGACCACGAACGGCACGCCGGCGGGCCCGGCGAACGCGCCGGCGCCGAGGCGCTCGCCCGCCTCCGCCAGCAGCATGATGATGAACACGAAGAGCACCACGATCGCCCCGGCGTAGATGATCACCTGGGCGGCCGCGATGAACTGGGCGCCCAGCAGCAGATAGTCGACGGCCAGGCTCAGCAGCACCAGCAGCAGACCGAGCGCGCTGTGCACGGGCCGCCGCGAGAGGAGCACGCCGGCACCGCCGGCAAGCGCGCAGACGGCCGTGATCCCGAAGAGGACCACGTCCACCCTTACCTTACACCTCCCGGTTGGGATCGCGTCCGGACTCGCCCGGGTGCCGCTCGGTCAGGCGGTCTTTCGTATAGATCAGATCGCCGCGCGTCGTACTGCTGAGCTCGTACTCGTGCCCCAGGACGATGGCGCCGGTCGGGCACGCCTCTTCGCAGAGACCGCAGAAGATGCAGCGCAGCATATTGATCTGGAAGTCGGTCGCGTACCGCTCTCCCTTGGAATGGGGCGCCAGCGGATCGTTCTCGGCCGCGCGCACGAAGATCGACTGGCTCGGACAGACGATGACGCACAATTCGCAGCCGACGCACCGTTCCATGCCGTCGGCGAACAGGGTCAGGTAGTGCCGGCCCTTGAACCGCGGCTGCACGCGGGGCTTGCGGTCGGGGTACGTCGTCGTCACCGGCCGCCGGAACAGGTAGCGGCCGACGATGCCGAGCCCCTTGAGCATGGACCAGGTCTGGCGGAGGCGCCGGGTCACCACGCCCCCCACACGATGACACACGCGGTCGCCGCCACGTTGAGCAGACCGGCCGGGATGAGGATCTTCCAGCCGAACGCCATCAGGTGGTCATACCGCACCCGCGGCAGCGTCGCGCGGACCCAGATGAAGAAACAGACGACGAGGAACACCTTGACGAGGAACCACAGCACGGGCGGCAGCAGCGGCCCCTGCCACCCTCCGAGGAACAGCGTGGTCACGAGGGCCCCCATCGTGATGACGCCGACATACTCGCCGACGTAGAACATGGCGAACTTGAACCCGCCGTATTCGGTCTGAAACCCGCCGGTCAGCTCCTGCTCGGACTCGGGCAGATCGAACGGCGCGCGATTGGTCTCCGCAAACCCCGCGATCAGAAACACGACGAACGCGAGCGGCTGGCGCAGGATGAACCAGCCTCGCGCCTGCGCGTTGACGATATCGACGAGGCTGAGCGAGCCGGCGGTCATGATCACCGCGAGCACCGCGAGCCCGAGCGGGAGCTCATACGATAGGAGCTGGGCGCTCGAGCGCAGACCGCCGAGCAGCGAGTACTTGCTGTCTGACGACCAGCCGCCCAGAATGATCCCGTAGACGCCGACGCTGCTCGCCGCGAGCACGAGCAGAATGCCGATGTTCACATCGGCGATGTAGAGCGTGACCTCGCGGCCGAACAGCCGCACCGGCGGCCCGATCGGAATCACCGCGTAGACAAACAGCGCCGCCGCCACGGAGATGAGCGGCGCCGCCAGATAGACCATGGCGTCGCAGCCCGCCGGGCGGAAGTCTTCCTTGAAGATGAGTTTGATGCCGTCGGCGAGCGGCTGCAGCAGGCCCCACGGTCCCACCCGGTTCGGTCCGACGCGCAATTGAAACCGCGCGAGCAGACGGCGCTCGAGCAGCGTGGTGTAGGCGAACGCGGTCAAGACCCCGACGAGCACCACGGCGCTCTTGATCGCCGCCACGAACAGCGTCGTCGCCACCACCGGGCGCCTACCGGGATGCGGGCACGAGGGCCCGCACGGTGACGGACACGGGGCCGCGCTCGTCGAGCAGCGTCGCCACCGGCGCCGCGTCGAACCCCCACGGCACATAGGCGTGTCCGGGATGCAGACCGGGCCACACGCGCGCCGCGAGCCGCAGTACGCCCTGGCCGGAGCGTACCTCGCAGAGGCCGCCGCCCGTGATCCCCAACCGCGCGGCGTCGTCCGGGTGGAGCGCCACAAACGGCTCGCCCGCCTGCGCCCGGATGCCGGGGCAGCGAAGCGCCGCCGTGCCGCGGTCGAACAGTCTGGCGCCTGTCACCAGCGCGAGCGTGCCGTCCGACCGTGCGTCCGGGCTGGCGCCGCGCGACGCCTCGGAGCCACGCGGTGGTGCGGAGACCGGCGGCGGGGCGATGCGGGCATCTTCGGCCCACCCCGGCACGAGGCGCGCGATCTCTGCGGAGACGTCTTCCCACGACGAGAACGCAAACGGATCGCCGAGCCGGACGGCCAGCGCCGTCCAGATCATCGAATCGGAGCGCGCCTCGCCCGGGCCGAGCACCGCCTGGTCCTGCCGCTGCACGCGGCCCTCGAGGTTGCCGACGGTACCGGCCCGCTCCGCGGACGCGAGCACCGGAAGCACCACGTCGGCGGACGCCGCGGTCTGCGTGAGAAAGGTCTCGTGAACGACGAGCAGGTCGAGCCGCTCCCGCGCGGCACGCCACACCCCGGCCCCGGGATACGAGATCGCGGGATCCGCGCCGGCCACGTACAGCAGGCGCACCGCACCCTCCCGCGCGCCGGCCAGCATCTCGCGGACCGTGCGCCCCGGCGACGAGGGCACCGGCCGGCCCCACACGGCCTCCACCGACGCCCGCGCCGCCGCGTCGGCGAGCGGCCGGTACCCGGGCAGCATATCGGGGAGCACGCCCAGGGCCTGCGCGCCGCCGGCGTTGCCGCGCCCGCGCAGGAGGCCTACCGCCAACGCGGGCCGCGCCGCCCGAAGCGCCGTGAGCGCGGCGACCACGGACGATCCTTCCGGCTGCTCGAGCGCCGCGCGGCCGGCGAGCAGGAGCGGCCGCTCGGCGGCGCCGAGAAGGGCGGTCGCATCGCGCAGCACCTCCACGTCGACGCCCGAACCCCGCCCCACATCGTCCGGCGAGGCGCGCCCCGCGAGCGCGTCGAGCAGGACGGGTTCGGTGCCGCGCCGGTAGGTGAAGGCGTGCTGCGCCCATCTGGCGATCTCGAGCGCCCACGGATTGGCGATGACGAGGCGGGCGCCGCGGTCGACCGCCTTCTTCACCCGCAGCCACACGATCGGATATTCCTCGGTGAGATCGCAGCCCAGCAGGACGATGACATCGGCGCGTTCCACGTCGCTGATCGGACGGCCGAGACCCCACGGCGCCTGGGCCGCCGGCTGCGGGAACGCCGTGTCGTCGCGGAAATCGATCGAATTGGTGCCGACGACGCCCCGGAACAGGCGCGTCAACAGATAGGCGTCCTCGTTCGTGCCGGACGCGCCGCCCATCACGCCGATCTGGTCCGGCGGCGTCCTCCGCAGCGCGTCCGCGATCCGGTCGAGGGCCTGATCCCACGTGGCCTCGCGAAGGCTTCCGCCGTCCCGCACGAGCGGGATCCGCAGCCGGTCGGCGCTGCCGGTGAACTCGTATCCGAAGAAGCCTTTGTCGCACAGCCAGACGTCGTTGACCTCCGGATGCTCGCGCGCCCGCGTCCGCGTGACGTCGTTGTCCCGGACGTCGAGGGTCGTGGCGCATCCGCACCCGCAGTGGGAGCAGACGCTTTGGTAGCGGCGGTTGTTCCACGGGCGCGAGCGGAAGCGGTAGGTCGCGCTGGTCAGCGCTCCGACCGGGCAGATCGCAATCGTGTTTCCGATGAACTTGCTCTCCACCGGCTCCATGAAGGGCGTCGCGATCTGGCTGTGAAAGCCGCGCTCGAACCCCTTCAGCGCGTCGTCGCCGGCGATGATCTCGCCGAAGCGGACACACCGCCAGCACAGGACGCAGCGTTCGCGGTCCAGGACGAGCACCGACCCCATGCGCACGTGCTTGCCGAAGGTGCGCTTCGTCTCGACGAACCGGCTCGCGCCCGGGCCGAACTTGAGGGTGTTGTCCTGGAGCGGACACTCTCCGCCCTTGTCGCAGATCGGGCAGTCGAGCGGGTGGTTGATCAAGAGAAACTCGAGGATGCCCTGCTGCCCCTGCTTCACGCGCGCGGTATTCGTTCGGACGACCATGTCCTCGCCGGCCTCGAGGGTGCACGAGGTGGCGAGCTTCGGCATCTTCTCGACCTCGACGAAGCACATCCGGCACGCGCCGATCGGCGGCATGTGGTCGTGGTAGCAGAATACCGGGATCTCGATCCCGAGCTGCCGCGCAGCGTGCCACACCGTCGTGCCCTTCGGAACGGCTACCGCCTGGCCGTCGATCGTCAGGTGCACCATCGGTACGGCCGGCGTCTCCGCCGCGGCCGGCTCCTGTCGCCGCGTCGCCTCGGTCCCCTGCCCCGTCGTCGGGCCGGCAGGGCGCGTCACCGCGCCGCGCTCGTCGTCGCTCATGCCCGTGCGCTCCCCACCGCCACCGGCGCAAGGTCGCAGCGACCCGTCTTAATGTGATGCACGTACTCGTCGCGGAAATACTTGAGGGACGCGTTCAGGCTCGGCGGCACGCTCTCGCCGAGCAGGCAGAAGCACGTGCCCGTCATGTTGCGGCTGATGCTGTCGAGAAGCTCAAGGTCTTCCATGCGGCCGTGGGCGTGCAGGATGCGCTCGAAGATCTGGCCGAGCCACACGGTTCCCTCCCGGCACGGCGTGCACTTGCCGCATGACTCGTCGCGGTAGAACTCGACGGCCCGGGCGATCACCGCCGGAATGCACGTTGTGTCGTCCATCACGATGATCGCGCTCGAGCCGAGCATCGTCCCGATCTTCGCGAGCGAATCGAAGTCCGCGGGCACGTCGAGATGTTCCGGCAGCAGAATCGCCGACGACGAGCCGCCGGGATAGATGGCCTTGAGCGTCCGGCCCGGGCGCAGCCCGCCGGCGTGCTCGAAGATGATCTCACGCAGCGACGTGCCGATCGGCAGCTCCTTGACACCCGGCCGGACCACGTGGCCCGACACCGAGTACAGGATTAGGGGGCCCGCCGCCTTGTACGCCTCCGGCCCCATCGTGATGATATGCGGGATGTGCGCCATCGTCTCCGCATTGTTCAGCACGGTCGGCCGGTCGTAGAGACCACGGACCGCCGGATAGTACGGCGGCTTCTGCCGCGGGAAGGCGCGCTTGCCCTCCAGGCTCTCCAGCAGCGCGGTTTCCTCGCCGCAAATGTAGGCGCCGGCCCCGCGGTGAATCGTCAGCTCGAGGTCAAACCCGCGGCCGAGAATGTTGGCGCCGAAGTAGCCGCGCGCGTACGCGTCCGCGAGCGCCCGGCTCAACCGCTCGTATCCGAGGAAGAACTCGCCGCGCAGATAGATGTAGGCGTGGTGCACGCCGTTCGCGTACGCGGTGATGAGGCTGCCCTCGAGGATCGCGTGGGGATCGCCCTCGATCAGCGTGCGGTCCTTGAACGTTCCGGGCTCGCCCTCGTCCGCGTTGACGACGAGGTACCGCGTCTCCCCCTCGCGCTTCGGCGTGAGCTTCCATTTGCGGCCGGTCGGAAAGCCGGCGCCGCCGCGCCCGCGCAGGCCGCTCCGCTCCACCATATCGGTGACCTGCTCCGGCGTCAGCTCCTTGAGGGCGCGCGCCGCGGCCTGATAGCCGCCGGTCCCGAGGTAGGCGTCGATGGAAGCACGCTCCGGCCCGAGGTGCCGGGTCACGACGGGCTCAGGCATCCGCGCGGAGCCTCCGGACGAGCTCGTCCACCCCGTCGGGCGTCGCGCCGGCCACGCGGTCGCCGTCGGCCAGCAGCACCGGCGCCTCCTCGCAGGCGGCCAGGCACTCCGCGACCTCGAGCGAGACCCGGCCGTCCGGCGTCGTCTGCCCCGGCCGGATGCCGAGCCGGTCGCACAGCCGGTCCATCACCCGATCCGCGCCGTTGAGGTGGCACGCGAGGTTCGTGCAGACGCGAATAATGTGCCGGCCGATCGGTTCGGTGTGGAACATCGAGTAAAACGTCGCGACCGCCGCGACCTCGGTCACCGGCACGCCGAGGGCGTCGGCGACGTCGGCGAGCGCCGGTTCCGGGAGATAGCCCACCTGGGCCTGCGCGGCGTGCAGCGCCGGCAGCAGCGCCGACTGCGCGCGGGGGTAGCGCGCACGGACCCGGGCGATCGCCCCGAGCGTGTCGGGCGTGAGGACCCGTGCGGTCATCGGTCGATATCTCCCAGCACGATGTCGAGGCTCGCGATCGCGACGACAAGATCGGAAAGCGGCCGGCCTTCGACCATCGCCGGCAGCGCCTGAAGATTGTAGAAGGACGGCGCGCGGACGTGCGCCCGGACGGGCCGGTTGCTGCCGTCGCTCACGACGAAGTAGCCCTTCTCGCCCCGCGGCGACTCGGTCGCCACGTAGCTGTCGCCCGCCGGCGGATGAATCCCTTCGCTCACCAGCTTGAACTGGTGGATCACCGCTTCCATACTGCGGGCAAGCTCGGCACGCGGCGGCAGCGCGATCTTGCGGTCGTCCACGATGATCGGTCCATCGGGCAGCCGACCAAGGACCTGCAAGGCGATTCGCCGGCTCTGCCTCATCTCTTCCATGCGCACGAGGTACCTGGCGTACGCGTCGCTTTCCGCGCGGACCGGCACGTCGAACTCGTACTCGTCGTACCCGCCGTAGGGCAGCGCCTTCCGGCAGTCATGCGCGACCCCCGAGCCGCGGAGCACCGGCCCTGTGGCGCCGAGGGCGATCGCGTCCTCGCGCGACAGCGTTGCCACGCCTTCGAGCCGCTCCCGCCAGATCAGGTTGTCATTCAGGAGCCCTTCGTACTCGTCGATCCGCCCGGGCAGTTCCTCGAGAAACGCCCGCGCCGCCGCGACGAAGCCGTCGGGAAGATCCAGCGCGACGCCGCCGGGCCGGAAGTAGCCGGGCATCATGCGCTGGCCAGACAGCATCTCGGACAGATCGAGGTATTTCTCCCGGTCCGTCATCGCGTACATGAACACGCTCGTCACGTTGACGTCCAGCGCGCCCGCGGCGAGGAACATGAGGTGGCTGCCGATCCGGTTCAGCTCGCACATCAAGATCCGGATCGCGCGGGCGCGCGGCGGCGGCTCGACGCCGAGCAGCCGCTCGACCGCCAGGTAGAAGGCCATCTCCTCGTTGTAGCTGGCGAGATACTCGATCCGGTCGACGAGGGTGACGTTCTGGAGATAGGTGCGGGCCTCCATCTGCTTCTCGATGCCGGTGTGGAGATAGCCGATCTCCGGCGCCGCGCGACGGATGATCTCACCCTCCAGGTCGACGACCACCCGGAGGACGCCGTGGGTGCCCGGGTGCTGCGGCCCGACGTTGAGGGTCAGGACCTCGCCGCCGGACCGCTGCCTCACCGCGTCGTTCACGAGCGCTCCTTGTCGGTATCGGCCCCGCCCGAGCCGGACCCGCTCCCCGGCGGAAAATAGGGAATGATCTCGCTCGGCACCTTCGGCGTGTGCCCGTGAAACTCGACCGGCTCCTCGGAGAGCGGGAAATCGCGCCGCAGCGGATGCCCTTCCCAGTCGTCGGGCATGAGGATCCGTCGCAGGTCCGGGTGGCCCTCGAAGACGACGCCGAACATGTCAAAGACCTCGCGCTCGGCAAACCCGGCGGCGCGGTAGAGCCCGGTCGCGGTCGGCAGGCGGGGCGGATCGCCCTCCACCTGTACCTTCACCGTCAGCCGGTCGGCGGATCCGGCGCGGCCGAGCAGGTAGACGACCTCGAAGCGCGGCGACGCCGGGATGCGGTCCCAGGCGGTGAGATCGACCAGCATGTTGAGGCCGAGGTGGTCCCGCGCGGCGCGGAGGACCTCGAGCAGCGCGCCGACCGTGACGAAAATGATCGCGCGGCCCCGCTCCTCCCGCGGGGTCGTGAGGCCCCACGGCACGTGGGGACGCAGCCGGTCGAGGAGCGACTCCTGATTCACAGCCTCGTGATCCATCCGGAGATCAGCGCCGGGCCGTGGCGCCGCGGGCGATTAAATCCTGCAAGACCCCGAGACCATGCAGGAGCGCCTCGGGGCGCGGCGGGCAGCCGGCGATGTAGACGTCGACCGGCAGCACCTTGTCGACGCCCTGCACGACCGCGTAGTTGTTGTAGAGGCCGCCCGTGCTGGCGCAGTCTCCCATCGCGATGACCCACTTCGGCTCGAGCATCTGGTCGTAGATGTGCCGGACGACCGGGGCCATCTTCTGGCTGACCCGGCCGGCCACGATCATCAGATCGGCCTGCCGGGGCGAGGCGCGGAACAGCTCCGATCCGTACCGCGCGATGTCGAAACGCGACGCGGCGCTCGAGATCATCTCGATGGCGCAGCAGGCCAGGCCGAACTGCACCGGCCAGAGGGAACTCGCCCGCGCCCAGTTGAGGAGCCGGTCCACGGTCGTCGTGAGGACGTTCCGCTCGACGTCGCGTTCTGTGGCGATCACTCCCACTCCAGGGCCCCCCGCTTCAGGATGTAGACGTAGCCGACCGCGAGCAGCCCGAGGAACGTGAACATCTCCGCGATGCCGGCGGCCCCCAGCTCCCGGACCAGCACGGCCCACGGATAGACAAAGACGATCTCGACGTCGAACAGGATGAAGAACATCGCGATGAGATAGTAGCGTATGGGGACGCGGCGGCGGGCGCTGCCGGCCGGCCACACGCCGGCTTCGTACGGCAGGCCTTTTTGCAGCGTCGCGCGCCGGCCCCCGACCGCCATATGCAGACCCATCAGCGTGCCGGCAAGGGCGAGCGCGAGCGCGAAGTGCACCAGAACGGGGGTATAGCCCGACATCGATTTTGCCCCTCTGGAAGAGAACGCTGTGAGCGGCGCGCTCGACGACGCTCAAAGTTCATGATTGCAGAAGCGCTAAGACGTGTCAACGCGGGGCGTCCCCGCTGTAATAGGTCAGTGATTCTGTCACCCCATAACGGGTCAGTGAATCTGTCACCCTGGGAGGATGAACAGGGAGACGATTATCTTGACCCGGAAAGAGCACCAGCGCTTGCATGTCTTGTCTCGCGTCCACGACGGGGTTCTACGGGCCAGGGAGGCGGCGCGGCTCCTGGGCCTCTCGCTGCGCCACCTCCGGCGACTGCTCGGCCGCTGGCGGCAGCACGGCCCGGCGGCCCTGGCCCACGGCAACCGCGGCCGGCCCTCCCGGTGCCGGGTGACTGATACCGTCCGGACTCGGATTCTGGCTCTGGCTCGCACGACCTACGCTGGCGTGAACGATCACCACCTCACCGAGTTGCTGGCCGAGCGAGAAGGCCTCCACGTGTCGCGGAAGACCGTGCAACGGCTCCTCCGGGCTGCTGGCATCGGCAGTCCGCGCAAACGTCGCCCACCCCGCCATCGCCGCCGCCGCGAGCGCATGCCGCAAGCCGGCCTCCTCGTCCAGATGGACGGCAGCGACCATCCCTGGCTCGAGGACCGCGGCCCCCGCCTCGTCCTCCTCGCGGCCATCGACGATGCCACGGGCCAAGTCCTCGCTGGTGTCTTTCGCCCCGAGGAGGACACGCACGGCTATTTCCTGCTGCTGCGCCAGCTCATCCGCCGCTATGGCCTGCCCGCCGCGGCCTACACGGATCGGCATGGCATCTTTCATCGCGATCCGCGGACCCCGCAAGGCCTGGCGGCGCAGCTCGAGGGCGCCGTCGCCTCCACGCAGGTCGGGCGTGCCCTCCAGGAACTCGGCATCCGCTGGATCCCCGCCGCCTCGCCCCAGGGCAAGGGACGCGTGGAACGGCTCTTTGGCACCTTCCAAGATCGCCTCGTCGTCGAACTTCGCCTCGCGCAGGCCCGCACACTCGCCGAGGCCCAGCGCGTCGTCGATCGCTTTCTCCCGCGCTACAACGCGCGCTTCGCCCAGCCGCCCGCGCACCCGGAACCGGCGTGGCAGCCCGCCCCCGCCGACCTCGACCGCATCTGCTGCTTCAAGTACCAGCGCACCGTCAGCCACGACAACACCCTCTCGCTCGACGGCCGCCTCCTGCAACTCGCCCCGGGCCCCGGCGGCCGCAGCTACACTGGGGCCCGCGTCGACGTCCATGCCCGCCTGAACGGCACGCTCGCCGTCTACTACCGCGGGCACCAACTCCGGGCCACGCGGCTACCGGCGGGGCGCCATTTGCAGACGCGCGGTCAGCCCGTCATCGTGCCGCGGCCGCCACGCTCCACCGCCCACACGCCCTCCGCGGATCACCCGTGGCGGCGAACCTTGACCGAAGCGATCCGCCGGAAAGCACTCAAAGCCCAGGGAGTGACATTTTCATAGACCCGTTAAGGTGACAGGATCACTGACCTACGACACGCGGGGCGTCCCCGCGGGCCGCCATGGCCTCGAAACCGTGGGCCTGACCGGCCCCGTCTTCGCGGGGCGAGCGGCCTAGGCGGCCTGCCGCAGCTGCGTCACCACCGTGCGCAGCGCCTCGAGGGCCTCGTCGATCTCGGCGGCCGTGGTCGGACGGCCGAGCGTCAGGCGCACCGCGGACATCGCGCGCTCCGGGGCCACGCCGAGGGCGCTGAGAACATGAGAGGCCTCGAGGGTCCCGGACGAACAGGCGGAGCCCGCGCTCACGGCGATCCCGCGGAGGTCGAGGGCGATCACGAGCGACTGACTGTCGGTGCCCGCGGCGGAGAGATTGACGTTGTTGGGAAGCCGGCGATCGGGATCGCCGTTCAACACGACCCCGGGAATCTCGAGCGCCCCTGCGATCAGGCGGTCGCGCAGCGCGGTCTGCCGCTCGCCCTCGTCCGCCATCTCTCCGCCGGCGATCCGGAGCGCCGCGCCCAGGCCCACGATCCCCGGCACGTTCTCCGTGCCTCCGCGGCGGCCGCGCTCGTGGCCGCCGCCGCGCTGCAGCGGGACGAGCGGCGTGCCCGTCCGTACGTAGAGCGCCCCGATGCCTTTGGGCCCGTAGCGCTTGTGTCCGGACAGCGACAGCAGGTCGACGCGCAGGTCGTCGACCCGCGCCGGCAGCGCCCCAACCCACTGCGTGGCGTCGGAATGGAAGGGCACGCCGTGCTCCCGGGCGATCGCCCCGATCTCCGCGACCGGCTGCAGCGTGCCGATCTCGTTGTTGGCGGCCATGATGGAAATCAGCGCGGTGTCGGGCCGCACGGCACGGCGGACGTCGTCCGGATCCACGATCCCGGACGCGCCGACCGGCACGACGGTGACCTCATGTCCGCGCTGTTCGAGAAAGTGGCACGCTTCGAGGATCGCGTGATGCTCGATCGCCGAGGTGATCACGTGGCGGCGGCCTCCGTCACCCAGCGCAACGCCGATGATCGCGAGATTGTCCGCCTCGGTGGCGCCGCTCGTGAAGACGATTTCGCCGGGCCGCGCGCCGAGCAGGCCGGCGACCTCGACGCGGGCACGGTCCACCGCGGCGCGCGCCTCCTGCCCGAAGGCGTGCATGCTGCTGGCGTTGCCGGCGTGCTGGGTGAAGTACGGGAGCATCGCTTCGAGCACGCGCGGGTCCACCGGCGTGGTTGCCGCGTAGTCCAGATACACGCTCATGATCGGTATCGCGCCCGGACGGCCGCCCTCAGTGCCGCGGGCTCCGTTCGCGCCGGCGCGCGCTGCGCGGCAGAGCGACGCTCACGACGGTACGCCGCGCTCCGCGACGCCGTCCACGCGCACGAGTCCGCTCTGTCCCGCCCGCTCTCGGCGCGGCAGCGTCTCCCGCGCGCGGCGGACGGACGGCGCGCATGCCCTGAAACGCGGCCGGCGTGCCACCCCGTCCCGACGCCTGATGGACGGCCCGCTGAAGGATCTCCACTTCAGCCCAGGAGTACCGGCGCGGCCGCCGCTCGGCGCTCGGCAGCAGCGCCGCATCCCAGCGCCGCAGCGACGCGGGCGACAGTCCGATCAGTTCAGCCACGACGCGCGCCTCGAGCAACGGCGCGGTGAAATGTCCCATGGAACACGCCCCCAAAGACGAGCGATGTACCGGGTAGTATATCAGGAACACCTGAGCCGGCGGGAGGAGCTCGATGTTAACATGTTGTTATAACTTGATGTTATGGCTTCTGCGCGGCAACGATCGCCCAGCGGTGAACGAACCGAACCGCCTCGCCGTCGACGGCCGGGCTCATCCCGGCGCGGTCCCCCGGCAGCGTCTCGAGCAGGCGTTCGCGGACGAGCGCGGCGCGATCGGGCGGCGTGTGGGCGAGCCGTAGCCATTCGCCCAACTCCCGGCCGGTCGCGCCTTCAGCGCGGCCGGTGATCACCAATCCCTCAGACGCGAGCAGCTTTTCGATCCCCCGCACGCTCTGCATCTCCATGTGCGCGGGATCGCGCAGCCGCTCGATCTCGTTCTGCAGCGCCCGGGCGCCGTCGTCGTCGACGGCGACGAGATCGCCGATGATCACGCGTCCGCCCGGCCCCACGACGCGCACCATCTCCCGCACCACCCCCCGCGGTTCACCGAAATGGTGCAGAGCGTATGTGGTCACCGCAAGGGAGAACACCCCGTCGCGGAACGGCAGACGCTCGGCCGCGCCGCGGACCAGCGCCACCGCCCCGACGGGCGTCGCGGCGGAGAGATCCCGAAAGCGGCGCTGCCCCTGCTCCAGCATCGCGGCGGTGAGGTCCACCCCTGCCGCGTACCGCACGAATGGTGCCAGCGTCGCCAGCACCGTTCCCGGGCCGCAGGCGACGTCGAGCGCCCGGTCGGCCGGGACCGGCGCCGCCAAGCGGAGAAGCGCCGCGTTTTCGTCGCGCCGCTCGGCAACCGGGCTTGACGAGTACGACCGCGCCGTGGCGGTGAACCGTTCTTCGTTCAGGCGGCGCGCGCGGGCCGCCGCGTCGCCGCCTCGCCCCTGTCCGCCGGCGGCGTCCTCGCGCGGGCCGCTCACGACAGCGGCACCATCGTCCGCCGCCGTCCCGCGAACGTCGCGACCTCCGCGTAGCCCGCGGAGCGCGCCAGCGCCGCGCCGCGATCGAAGTCCCGGCCGACGTCCTCGGGCGTGTGCGCGTCGGAGTTGATCAGGGTCGGGACGCCGGCCCGGCGGCAGGCCGCCAGAAACGCCGGCGCCGGATACAACTCGCCGACCGGCTTCCGCAGCCCGGCGGTGTTGATCTCCGCGCAGACGCCGGCGCGGGCAAAGGCTTCCGCCGCCGCCTCGTACTGGTCGAGAATGTCCACCGCGGGACGGTACCCGCACACCTTGATCACGTCGGGATGCCCGATGAAGTCGAAGAAGCGCGTGCCGGCCGCCGCGGCGATCAGGGCGAAGTACTGCCGGTAGGCGTCGAGCACGTCGCGGCGCGTCCATTCCTCGGTGTGCGATAGATCGTCGAAGCCCCACCAGACCCCGTCGCGCTGCTCCGGCGGAATCCAGTGGACCGAGCCGATGGCGTAATCCCAGGCGTACAGCCCCATGAGGCGCTCGAGTTCGCGCTCGTACCCCGGCAGGTAGTCCCATTCGAGCGCGACCTTCACCGGCAGCCCCGCCGCCCGGGCAGCCTCGATGAGCCGCAGGTAATCGTCGAGGGACTCGGTGCACTGCCCGTCGACCCACCCGCTCACGGCGTCGCGGGGTGGATACATGCCGCGGCACTCGCGGAACCGGTGCGGGTGCTCGCTGAAGCCGATTTCGGTGAGGCCGCGCGACCGCGCCGTCTCCACGAACCGGCCCAGCCACTCGAGCGTCCACGGGCCGCGCTCGAGATGCATGTGGTAGTCCGTGCGCGTGGCGGTCACAGCCGGCCGGTTCGAATGCGGCGCGCGAACGTCTCCGCGTCCGGATGGTCGCTCGTCAGCAGGTCGTGCGCCGCCGCTTCGCGGTCGTACTCGGTCCGCACGATCTCGGCCCGCCACGTCCCCCGCTCGAGCGTGAGAATCGCCCACGCCGGACGCGCGTCGCCGTCGAACGGAAAGCCGACGCTGCCGGCGTTCACGATCAGCCCGCCGGCCGCCTCGCGGATGTACGCGCGGTGGATGTGCCCGTAGACGAGGGTGTGGGTCTCCGCCTGCTCGAACGCGCGCGCCACGATCGCCACCGGCGACGCGGGCTCGATGATGTCGGTCGTCGACCACGGCGTCGCGTGCACGAGCACGAGTGGCGGCCCGTCCGGCGGCTCGACCCGCTGCGACCGCGGCAGCGCGCGGAGCCAGTCGACATGTTCCGGCGTGAGCCGCGTGCGGGCCCAGGCCGCGACGGCGCCGGTGGCGCCCTCGGGCGAGGCCGCGACCATCTCGTCCGTATTGCCGATCACGGCCGGGTAGCCGGTCTCGATGAGCCGTTCGACGGCTTCACGCGGACGCGGCCCGCCGAACGCAAAGTCGCCACCGTAGAGGGTCCGGTCGAACGGCCCGCGGGCGCGCATGCCGGCCAGCACCGCCTCGAGGGCGGCGGCGTTCCCGTGTACGTCCGAGAAGATCGCGACCCGCATGATCTCCCTACCGGGCGGCGCCCGCCCGTACCAGCGGCACGTCGAAGACCGCTTCGAGAAACCGCGCGACGATCCGCCCCGTGGCGCCCCAGATGACGCTGGATCCCGCCTGATAATAGTACATCACGACGCTGTCACCGCGCGGACGGCGGTACAACTCGGTGCGCACGTTCCGCGGATCGAGGAGCGTGTGCAGCGTCACGACGAGCACCGCGTGCACCTCGTCCGCGCTGACCCGGAGGCGCGACGGATACGGCAGCGCCCCCACGAACGGCGACACCATGAAGCCGGAGATCGCCGCCTCCTCGTCGTCGAGCCCGCCGAGAACGCGGACGTCGGACGGCGGGACGCCGATCTCTTCATGCGTCTCGCGGAGCGCACCCGCGAGCGGCTCTTCGCCGTCGTCGAGCGCGCCGCCGGGAAAGGAAATCTGCCCTTTGTGGTGTTCGACCTGATCGGTGCGCTGGGTCAGCACGAGCGCGGGCCCGGCGTCGGTCACGACAAGCGGCAGCAGTACCGCGGCACGCCGGAGTCCCGCGCCGAGCGGCGCGATCTGACGCGGACGATCGAGCGCGGTGCGGATGTGCTGGTACAGAGCCTCGGGATCGGACAGCAGCGCGCTGACGTCCGGCCGCGCGCCGGAATCGGGGTTCGAAATCGCTGTTCCCTCCTTCATATCGGGGACGAGGCCATGATACCACGGAGGCCCAAGACCGAGAAAGGACGCGTTCGCGTGCGCGATCAGGCCCAGGGCGCCCTGAGGCCCAACGCGGCGAGCTTATCTTCGAGTTCCGCGCGTTCGCGATTGCGCGCGAGGCTCCCATCCTTGCGCCGCGTGAGCAGGCCGTGCCGCTCCGCGGCCGCGATGGCGCCGGCGCGATCGTTCATGTTGATGAGACGGATCAGCTCGGCTTCGATGCCGGACAGGTGCAGCGCGCGGCGCCGGTAGTCGAGGAAGGCCTCCCACACGAGCGGCACCCACGCCGCAACGATCTCTTCGCCGATCACGCGGGCGTAGGTCCGGATCTCTTCCTGCGCGTGGTCGTCCATCCGGAGGTCGAGAAAATGCAGCAGGTTGTGCAGGTTGATCTTCCAGTACGCCTCGGTGTACGTGGAGAGCGGCAGGTCCTTGCGGGCCTGCTCGCGCGCGACTCCCGCGGCGAGACGCTCTTCGTAGACACGCCGAGCCGCATCTTGTAGGTCGCGCTCCGCCGCGGACAGCTTCTCACCGATCTCGACCGGGAGCGTGCCGCTGCTGCCCTGGCGGTTCAGCGCGGATTGCTGGCGCCATTCGTCGGGTGGCGTCTGCTGCGTCGCGTCGATGGCGACCGAATAGCGTGTGGAATACTCGTTCACTGAGTTGTGGGTAACGATCCCGTTGGCGACAAAGTTATGGAATGGTCCCTCGACCTCAACGTCGTAAGTCTCTTTCACGCCAACATATTCGAATCGCTCGATGCGAACCAGTTTAGCCGCGACGATATCGGCTCGACCCAGGGTGGCTCGCGTCAGTACAAGCCCATTCACATAAACTTGATAGCCGCCCTCGGTCCAAACCGCATTGCTCTGGATCAGTCTCAACCCTGTTGCGGCCGCTAGTGTTTTCCAACCGTCGGCGAACTTGAAGCGGTGATCGGCGGTACATTCGATCGTCTTGCCGTCGGATAAAGTCATTCGGAAAACAGACTTAACACCGTTCTTGTAAACATTAGCGATACGCGTGTGCTGAATCAGACCCGTATCTTCGTTCATCTGACGCAGCAACATGGTGCGAACCCGGTCGGCTTTGAAGAACGGATTGCGCTGTTTATCGGACCGTGTGTGGTTCACAGTCAGCTGAAACTTTCGATAGAGATCCTCAATCTTCCGGGGATAGGCTTGCCGTCCGTGCCGGCGCAATCCACCCGGCAGATCAAAGATTAGCTCCGTGCCCTCAGCAAGGCAGGCCGTTCTATGCCGCACCCACTGCCGCCATGTATCCATCGGCACGCGGACGTGGAACTTGATGTCACACATTTCTTGAGGAGTCGAATGACGGTGGCGCATTAAGTAACGAATGAGTCCGCGATCTTGGTGTATCTGCTTGGTGCCGGCGCCGTACGAGATGCGCGCGGCCTGCACGACCGCGGCGTCGTCGCCCATGTAATCGAGCACCCGGACAAAGCCGTCGTCGAGGACCTTGAAGGGCCGGCCGAGCATCGCGTCGAGCGCCGGCACATGCACCCGCGGCAGCAGCTCCGCGGCCGAACGCTCCTCAGGCGTCTCTATGTCCGAAGCGGCGGGCAAAGTCTCTCGGGCGGAGCCGTGGCGGTTCGGATCGGGGTTCGATGGGCGGCGGCTCATGCGGGGCCCAGCCTCCTGCCGCGACTCGCTGCTGTGATGGGCAACGTATTCGTAGAGGACATTGCCGAACCCTCGCGGTATAATGGGGCTCGGCAAAGGCACCCCCGGAGGAGAAAGGGAGGCACGGAAGATGACATACACCATCACGGAGCCCTGCATCAACGTTAAGGATCGTTCGTGCGTGGAAGTCTGCCCGGTGGACTGCATCCACCCGAAGGCGGACGAGGATCAGGGCGAGGTCATGCTCTATATCCACCCGGACGAGTGCATTGACTGCGGGGCCTGTGAGTCGGTGTGTCCGGTGACGGCGATCTTCGCCGAGGCGGACGTCCCCGAGCAGTGGAAGCACTTTACCGAGATGAACGCGGACTATTTCAAGCAGAACAAGGAAGAGTTCGCGGCCAAGCACGGCCGCAACCCCTAAGTCTCTCCGGGCGGCTGAACGACTCGGGCCCGGCGGCCTTGGCCGCCGGGCCCGTACGTTTGCCGCTGATTTGAGGCCGGCTCATCCCCGCCGGCTAGTCCCCGGGCGCCCCCGCCTTCACCTTCCCGAGCGTCGCCTGCGCGATCGACACCGCGCGCTCCACATCCGCCCGCGAGACGTCGAGGTGCGCGACCGCGCGGATCCGCGTCTTCGACGCCGCGCCCATCCGCACGCCGGCGTCGGCGAGGCGCTTCGCGACTTCGGGCGCCGTCATTCGCAACCCCGTGACGTCGAAGAACACCAGGTTGGTCTCGACGTGATCCACGTCGACGCGGATGCCCGGAATCTCCGCAAGTCCGCGCGCCAGGATCTTGGCGTTGGCGTGGTCTTCGACCAGCCGGTCGACGTTGTGGTCGAGCGCATAGAGCCCGGCCGCGGCGATGATCCCGGCCTGCCGCATCGCGCCGCCGAAAAGGTGCTTGTAGCGCCGGGCCTCCTTCGCGAACTCGCGGTCGCCCGCGACGAGCGCTCCGACCGGACAGCCGAGGCCCTTCGTGAGGCAGAAGGTCACCGAGTCATACCCCTTGGCCTGCTCGTGCGCGGGCACGCCCGAGGCGACCACGGCGTTCATGAGCCGCGCGCCGTCGATGTGCGTGCGCAGGTTGTGGCGGCGCGCCGCCTCGGAGACTTCACGCAGCCGCGCGAGCGGCCAGACGGTCCCGCCGCCACCGTTGGAGGTCTGCTCGACCGACACAAGCCGCGTCGGCTGGCAGTGCGGGTCGTCCTTGCGGATCGCCTCGTCGACGTCGCGTCCCGTAAAGATGCCCCGCTCGCCGTTGATCGGATAGACCATGACGCCGGACAGAAACGCGGGCCCGCCGGCTTCGGCGTTGACGATGTGGGCGGTCCGGTCGATGACGATCTCGTCGCCGGGCTTGGTGTGGACTTTGACCGCGATCTCGTTGGCCATCGTCGCCGACGGGAGATACCAGGCCTGCTCTTTGCCGAGCAGCGCGGCGACGCGTTCCTGCAGCGCGTTGACCGTCGGGTCCTCGAGCTTCTGCTCGTCCCCCAGCGGAGCGCGAAGCATGAACTGGCGCATTCCCTCGGACGGCCTGGTCGCGGTATCGCTCGAGAGATCGATGAACGTGGCCAACCGCCTACCTCCTCGAATTGGAACCGTCGGTCACGGGTGCGTGTATCGTTTCTTCGGGCGGGACTCGCTCCCCTCCGCGGCAAAGGAGTAGCGCGGGGCGCCGCCGCAAGGGCGGCGTGCAGTCAACGCTCGTGCCAGAGGGTTTGGGGCCGCAGATTGCGGGAGATGCCGAGCTGACTCGCCATCAATGTCGTCCACGAGAGAAATCCCTCGATCATCATCAGGGCCTCGTCTTCGATTTCATCGGGGTCCAGCGTCTGGTGCACGTTGCCGAGGTGGTCGCCGATGCCGCTGCAAAACGCGCGGACGTCGCGAAGCAGTTCGACGGCGACGTGGCGGGCGTCCGGCCCGATGACTTTCGAACGGCCGGAGGCGGCGCGCAGCCGCGCGGTCTGCGCGCCCGACCAATCCACCAGGTTATCGAGGACGTAAACGGCTTCGCTCGGGCCGCGCTCTACGACCACCGCCACAAACCCCTGACATGCCCGCCACACCTGGCGTATCAGGCTCGCGAGAAACCGTTTTTCGTCGGCGGAAAAGCCGGACTGTCTGGCCACCATATCCTCTCGAACACTACCCCGTCTCCCGCGGACCGCTGCGTCGTGAGCGCCGCGGGCTTAATGAACGTGCGTGCCTGCGCTTCGACGCGGAAAAATCGCCCTCCTGTACTCGGGACCCAAACGTGAAGGGAATCGCGGAAATTCTCCGCGATCTGGGCGAGCCGCCGGCCATCCCCTTCGCGCCGGCGCCCTTCCAGCAGGCAGCGCTGGACGCCCTCGGGCGGGGGGACGTGCTCGTGTCCGCGCCGACCGGCAGCGGCAAGACGTGGATCGCCGAACAGGAGATCGCCCGGCTACTCGGTCTGCTCGCGGCCGGTCTGGCCGCGCCGCGGGTTTGGTATACGACGCCGCTCAAGGCGCTCTCCAATCAGAAGTTTCGGCGATTCCAGGCGATGTACGGCGAGGACCGCGTCGGCCTCCTCACCGGCGAGCGCCGGCTGAACGCGCAGGCCCCGCTCGTCGTTGCGACCACGGAGATCCTACGCAACGCGCTGTACGGAGAGGATCAGGCCGCCCCCGACGTGGTCGTCCTCGACGAAGCGCACTATCTCGCCGACCCGGAGCGCGGCACGGCGTGGGAGGAGATCCTGCTGCTGGCCGCCCCGGAGACGCGCCTCTTGCTGCTCTCGGCGACCATCCCGAATGCCGGCCAACTGGCCGACTGGATGGCGACCGTGCGTGGACGGCGCCCTGAGGTCATCACCCTCGACACGCGCCCGGTGCCGCTCGAGTTTCTGCTCGCCGACGGAGATGGACGGCTGCATCCTCCGGATCCGGCGCGGATCCGCACCCGCCGCCGCCACCTGCAGTGGCTCTCGACGATCACCGAGGGACTGGTGCGGTACCAACTCACGCCGGCGATCCTGTTTTTTCCGAGCCGCCGCGAGTGCGATGAATCGGCGCGCCATCTTGCCACACGAATCGCCCCCGGCGAGCCGCAGCGGGCGCAGCGCATCGAGGAGTGGCTCCGGCGCGTGCCGCAACTGGCCGGGCATCCCCTGCTGCCCGGCCTCCGGCGGAGCGGGGTCGCCGCCCACCACGCCGGGCACCTCACGGCGTGGCGCATGTGCGTCGAAGAGCTCCTCGAAGCCGGACTCGTCCGCTTCGTCTGCGCGACGACGACGCTCGCCGCCGGGCTCGACGTGCCGGCGCGCACTGTCGTGCTCTCCACGCTCCACCGTCACGGCCCGACCGGGCCCGAGTCGCTCACCGCGACCGAATTCCATCAGATGACGGGCCGCGCGGGCCGGCGCGGCCGCGACACGCTCGGGATCACCGTGATCGTCGCGCCGATCCGCGACGACGCGGAAGAAGGCCTTGCGCTGGCGGATGCGGCGCCCGAACCGATCCGCTCGGCGTTCGCGGCGAGCGACGCACAGGTCCTCAACCTGCTGTCGCGGACCAGCCTGCCGAAGGCCGAGGGCATCGTGCGGCAGTCGTTCGCGGCCTTCGCGCGGGTGCCCGAAGTGGCCGCGCTCCGGCGGCGCCTCGCGGCGCTTCCGCCCGATCCGCTGACCGAGCGGCCGTGCGGCGATCGCCTCGCAACCCGCAACCGGTTCGACGATCTGCTCCGGCGGCTCCGACGGGCCCGCCACGCTCCCGACGCGACGCCGGAGCTCACGCGGCTCGGCGAGGAACTAGTCACGATGCCGTGCACGGGCTGCCGCGTCACCGAGCGCTGTCTCGCCAGCCTCACCGACCTACGGGCAGTCGAACGCGAGCGCCAGGCGCTCCAGCGCGAGATCACGGCCCTGGAAGATCGGGAGGTCGAGCCGTTTCGCCGGCGGGCCGCTGTGCTGCAGGCCCGGGATTACCTCGATGCGGAGTGGCGCCCCACCGCGTGGGGCCGCGTCGCGGCACGCATCCGGCATCCCCGTATGATCGTCCTCGCGGAAGCCCTGCGGGGGCGGGCGCTTCCCGACGATCCCGTGGCGCTCGCCGCGGTCGGTGGAGCGCTCGGCACCGAGCGTCCGGCGCCGGTGCGGCCGCGTTTTGGCCGCGCCGCAGGCCCAGGCCCCGTCCATCGCGGCGATCGCTTCGGCCGTCCGCACGCGTTCCGCGCCGACCGCCGCCCGCCCGCCGTCCAGGTGCCGCCGGCCGCGCGCAGCGCGCTCTTGACGCTGCGGCGGATCGTCGCGCGGCTCAACGAAGATCTCAAGGAGGCGGGCCTGCCCCTCGATCCGCTCGAGGCGGGATTCGTCGCCGAGGCACAGGAGGCGCCCGCGGCCCTCTGGCGGGCGGCCGTCGTCGCCGCGTGGGCATCCGGACGCGGATGGAGCGACGTCACGCGCGCGTTTGAAATCCCTGAAGGCGACATGCAGCGGCTCGCCTGGCAGGCTGCCGAGATTCTGATGCAGATCGAGGACGTTCCGGACTCAGGCCTCGCCGGGCCCGCGCGCGCCGGGCGGGAAGCGATCTTGCGTACCCCGGTGGAATAGCCGAAATCCGAGAGCGACATCAAGGAAGCAGTTTCTTCATCCATCTTCACCCGGCGCCCGCCGAGATTGATCCCCCTCAGAAAGGCGGCGTACCTAACCATGAAACCTCTGCCCTCCGGCCAGCGTCGCAACCGTCGTATGTTTGGTGTTCCGCTCTGCTCGTCTCCTGCTCTCGCGGCCGCCTCGCAGTCTACCGGCCCGCCGCGCGGGTACCGGCAGGGACGCGCGCGCGTGCGCGCGGAATCCCTCCGGCACGATGCCTGACACCGCCGGCCGACCTGCCGTCCGCTCCGCTACCGGCCACCATGAAATTGGCGCGGCCGTCAACCATGAAATCAAAGCGGGCCCGCTCGCCGGCCTCACCGTCCTCGACCTGTCCACGATTGTTTCCGGCGGCACCGTGACGTCCATGCTCGCCGACTTCGGCGCCGACGTCGTGAAAGTGGAGCACCCGAAGGGCGGCGACCCGCTGCGGACGTGGGGACCGTTCGTCGCCGGGCAGTCCATTTGGTGGAAGATCATGGCCCGCAACAAGAAGTCCGTGACGCTCGATCTCAGCCGGCCGCGCGGTCAGGAGCTGCTGCTCGATCTCGCGAAGCGGGCCGACGTCCTCGTCGAGAATTTCCGGCCGGGCACGCTCGAGCGGTGGAACCTCGGCCCGGACCGCCTCCATGCCGTGAACCCGAAGTTGATCGTGCTGCGCGTGTCGGGCTTCGGACAGACCGGCCCGTACCGCCACCGCCCGGGGTTCGGCACCGTGGCCGAGGCCATGAGCGGGATCGTGGCCATCAGCGGTTTCCCCGACTCGCCGCCGCTCGCGCCGCCGATGCCTCTGGCCGACGAAGTCGCGGGCCTCATGGGCGCCTTCGCGATCCTCGCGGCGCTCCGCGCGCGCGAGGATCGCGGTACCGGCCAGGTGATCGACGTCAGCCTGTACGAGCCCCTCTTTCGCCTGCTCATCCCGCACATCACGCAGTACACCGCGCTCGGAATCGAAGCCCGGCGCACCGGCAATCATTTTCCGGACGCCGCGCCCCGCAATCTCTACCGCACCGCCGACGGTGGGTGGATCGCGATCTCCGCCACCAGCCAGCGCGTCTTCGAACGGCTCGCCGCGGCGATCGGCCAACCCGGGTTGATCGAGGATCCGCGGTTTCGCGACAACCCCGCGCGGGTCCGCCACCACGAGGCCCTCGACGCCATCCTCGCGGCGTGGTTCGAAGCACATTCCGAGGCCGAGGCGCTCGCCCGCCTGGAAGAGGCCGGTGCGGTCGCGGGTCCGGTGTACGACGTGCCGCGCATCCTCAACGACCCGCACTACGCCGCGCGCGACGACATCGCGACGGTCCACGACCCCGACGCCGGAGACCTGCGCATGCCCGGCGTGATCCCGAAGTTCTCGGACACGCCCGGCGCGCTCCGGCACGCCGGCCCGGCGCTCGGCGCCCACAACGGCGAGATCTACGGGGGCCGCCTCGGGCTCGACACCGCGGAGATCGAACGCCTTCGCGCGGAAGGGGTCATCTGACCGTGCGCACGGTCCCGGCCGAGGCGATCACCGCGGCGCTGCGCGACTTGTGCATCACGATCAACCACCGGATGAGCGCGGACATGCTCGCGGCGCTCGAGCGCGCCCACGCGGCCGAGGAATCCGAGATCGGCCGGACGGTGCTGGCGCGCCTGCTCGAGAACGCGCGGGTGGCCCGGGAAGAGTGGTTTCCGATCTGCCAGGACACCGGCACCGCGGTCGTGTTCATGGATCTCGGACAGGACGTCCATGTGACCGGCGGCGACATCCAGAGCGCCATCGACGAAGGGGTCCGCCGGGGGTACCGCGAGGGCTACCTGCGCGCCTCGGTGGTGCGGGCGCCGCTCGACCGGCAGAACACCGGCGACAACACGCCGGCGATCGTCTACACGCGGATCGTACCGGGGGACCGGGTGACACTCTCAGTGCTCGCCAAGGGCGCGGGATGCGACAACATGAGCCGGCTCGCGATGCTTACGCCCGCCGATGGCCGCGACGGCGTCGTCGACTTCGTGACGCGCACCATCGCGGAGGCCGGTCCCAACCCGAGCCCGCCGCTTGTCGTCGGCGTCGGCCTCGGCGGCACGTTCGAGCAGGCGGCGCTCCTCGCCAAGCGGGCCCTTCTCCGGCCGGTTGGCGCTCCCTCGCCCGACCCGGGCGCCGCCGCCCTCGAGGCGGAGCTGCTGCGGCACATCAACGATCTGGGCATCGGCCCCGGCGGCTTCGGAGGGCGCATCACGGCGCTCGCCGTGCACGTTGAACAGCATCCCACGCACATCGCGAGCCTCCCCGTGGCCGTGAACCTGGACTGCCACTCGCATCGCGCCGGGCAGGTCGTGCTGTGAGCGCCGCGCTGCCGTGAACCCCACGGCGCTCAAGACGCCGCTTGCGCCGGCCGATATCGAACGCCTTCACGCCGGCGACGAGGTGCTGCTGTCCGGCGTCATTTACACGGCGAGGGACGCCGCGCACGAACGCCTGGTCCGCATGATCGCGTCCGGCGATCCCCTGCCCGTCGATCTGAGCGGCGAGATCATCTACTACTGCGGCCCGACCCCGGCCCGTCCGGGACGGCCGATCGGCTCAGCCGGTCCGACGACCGCCTCCCGCATGGACCCCTACGCACCGGCGCTGCTCGAGCACGGTGTACGCGGGATGATCGGGAAAGGCCGCCGGTCGGCGGCGGTCAAAGACGCGATCCGGCGCTTCGGCGCGGTGTACTTCGCGGCGGTGGAGGGCACGGCGGCGCTGCTCGGGCGCTGCGTCCGCAGCGCGGAGATCGTCGCGTTTCCCGATCTCGGCGCGGAGGCCATCCACCGGCTGGTCGTCGAGCGGTTTCCGGTCGTCGTCGCGAACGATTGTCACGGCGGCGACGTCTATGATGAAGGCCGGGCGAAGTTTCGGCGGTAGGACGCGGCCACGGTTTCGCGGGGCGGCACGACGATACTCCTTCGCGTGGCCGTGCCGGCCGTCGTCTGTCGCACGGGCCCACTGGGCATAAGGGCGTATGGCCGAACCGGGGAATTTGTCCGGCGGCGAGCAGACAGTAACTTCGTGAGGTGACCAATGCGCATCAAACACGTAGTGGCTCTCCTGGCGCTGGTGATCGTCGTGCCCGCGTCGGCGTCGTTCGCGACGCCGGCCGTTCCCACGGATCCCGCGGTCGCCAAGCTCTCCGCGCTGCACGGGCACGCGTTCGACGTGGCCTACCTGCAGGCCGTGATTCCGGTCGGCGACGAGTCCGTCGAGATGGCGATGACCGCCACGCTCTACGCCGATCATCCGGATCTGCTCCATTGGAACCAGAACTTCACGGAACGGGAGCACACACAGATTCAGAAGGCAGTCGCATTGCTCGGCGAGCTGGGGTCCGCTCCCACGCAGCGCAACGAAGGCGTGGCCACCGCGCCGGTCAAGAAGTTGCGGACACTGCGCGGCCCCGCGCTCGAGCGGACCTACATCGCGCTGATGACGCAGCACCTCGATCGGACTGTGGCGATGTCGAAGCTCGCGGCGCAGAAGGCGGATCGCCCCGAGCTGCGCGCGTTCGCGGCGGGCGCCGCGGCGGCAGACGGCAAGGATTCGGCCACGCTGCGGGGATGGCTGACGGCCTGGTACCACTAAACCGGCAAACCGCCTGAGACGGCGGGAAACGTGAAGCGGCCGGCCGCCTAGCCGGCGGAGACGGCCGACGCCGACGGCGCGCGATCGAGCGCGCCGTCGAGTGTTTTGGTCAGCTGCATCACGCCGTACGCCTCCTGGGACGAGAGGCGGCCGAGCGCGGCGAAAACCTCATTATGCACGCGGAACGCGTCCGCGGCCTTCCCCCAGCGTGCCAAGACGCGCGCGAAGGCGTGGCCGGCCACGATGATCTCGGTCGTCATGCCGGCCCGCGTGGAGTGCTGGTACGCATTCGTGAGATACCGCAGCCCTTTTTGGATCTGCCGCTCGGCCACCGACACCACGCCGAGGACGATGCTCGCACGGGCGACCTCGTCCGTGAGCGCGCAGGCGTGGCTGCGCCCCACCGCCTCTTCGCCCGCCGCGCGCGCTTCCGTGAGCGCGCCGAGCGCGAGGTAGCATCGCGCAAGTTCCGTGAGCGCGTGGCACTCGCCGGGGATGTCCGAGAAACGGCGCGCCATCGTGACCGCCAGCGTGAGGTGCTCCAGCGCGCCGTCGGGCTGCCCCGATTCGATCAGCACCATCGCCACGTTGTTGCGGACGCGGAAGTTGGTCTGCGTGTCCTCGTACTGCTCCGCGATCCGCAGCGCCTGGCGGTATTCGTCGAGCGCCTTCGGATAGTCGCCGGTCCGGTAGTGCACGACGCCGAGATTCATCCGGGCTTCAGCGGCGCGGGCGGGAGCGCAGGCCTGCAGCAGCGCGAGCGATTCCATCGCCGTGATCATCGACTCGTCGAAGTGACCGAGACGGAACTGCATGGTGCTGAGATACAACAGCACCTCACCATGCAGCACGGGGGCGGGTTTGGACAGGGCGGGAATCAGCGCCAGGGCCGTGCGGTAGAGCCCGACCGCGTCGAGGAGCCGGCCGCGCCGGTGAGCGACAAGACCGAGGCCTCGCAGGGCCCGGCATTCCATCAACCGGTCGCCGGTCCGGCGCGCCCCCTCGAGCGACTCCTGCAACAGCGTCTCGGCCTCCGGCAGCCGGTGGAGCTCGATCAGCGCCTCGCCGGTCCCGAGCGTCGCGTTCGACACCGCCTGGGGCACGCCGATTGTCACGGCGAGGTCACGGAGCTGCTCAAACGCCGCGTGCGCCGCGGGATACCGGCGTTGGCTGAGCGCCAACCGGCCGCGCTCGTCGAGTTCCGCGAGCGCGCGCTCCACGGTTCGGCGGTCCAACCCGGCGATAAAGAACGCGAGCGGACGGTCCAACCGCTCTGCGAGATGGGTGAGGGTGCCGAACGACGGCCGTGCGCCGTCGCGCTCGAGAAGACTAATGAACGCTTTTGTAAGGAGGGGCGCCGCGACCTCGGACTGACTGAGGCCGCGCTCGCAGCGAGCTTGTTTCAGTAATTGCCCGAAGGTCAACTGGGGCATTGCACCGGCCCCCCCGAGCGTCAATGCGTCCTTGACTATTCACAGGGGGCCCTGGTGACTCCTGCCATCCGATAGGCGGCCGTCCGGCGGCGAGACCTACCGGTGACGCCGAGCTATCCTGGCCTTCCGAACTAGCCGCCGCCTCCGTTTTCGCCGGCTGCGATCTGATCAGAATTGTACGAATGACCGGCCTGGAGGTTGCCCCCAGTGATGCCCCCGAGTGCCAACACCGCAACAGCGAGCATGATGGCGAGAACCGTGCGCATCCTATATCACCTCCGAGTGAATTTGGCCGGACGGCCGCCTTGAATCGGTGAAGGAATACTGACGCGTGAATGTCGATCGGACGTCATACGACAACTATCTCCCGGTATCTCTCCTGCCAAGTTGAGCAATGCTTGTAAAAATACCTACCGAACATTCGTACGATTGACCACTCGCTTCCGCGGCGAGATCGTCGCGCCGTGCCCCCCCTGTCCTCATCGTAAATATTGGAGATTACGACCACGTGACGTGTCGGCCCCCGGTCGCGAGGAATTCCGGCGGCGGGCTTGTAAACGAAAGAGAGCGGGCCTGACGGACGGGCGGGCCCGGGAGGATGGAGAGATAAATCCGATCTCGCGCAGCCCCGCCCGGCCGGCGCCGGGCACGCGCGTCCGCGCAGAGTTCACGGAGATGTCCGACGGACGCCGGGCGATCGCGCATGTTGGGCCGTGGACCGTCGCCGTGCCGGACGCCGTCCCGGGCGACATCGCGGAGGTCGAGCTGCGCGAACACCGTGATGCGGCGTACCGCGGGCATCTCGTCACGCTCGTCCGCCCGTCGCCGCGCCGCGTCCGGCCCTTGTGTCCCCACTTCGAGCAGTGCGGCGGCTGCCAATGGCAGCGGCTCGACGACACCGCGCACGCCGAATACAAAGGCGCGCTCGTGCGGCGCGCGCTCGGCGCGACCGATCTCGGTGCCGTACCCGTGCACGTCGTGTCCGCGGCCGCGGCGTGGGGATACCGCACGGCCGGCACGTATGTGCTCGTCGCCGATGGGCACGGCGCGGCCCTCGGGCTCCACGCGGCGACCGGGCCGTCACATGTCCGAATTCACACGTGTCTCGTGCAGTCTCCGGCGCTGCAGACCGCCTTTGGGGAGATGCAGCGCGCCTGGAGCGCGCTGGCGCCGCGGCTCGAGAACAACTCCCCCGGCGAGACGCCGTGCCGGCAGGTCCGCATCAGGGTCGGCGACGCGTCGCACGAGGTGGCGGTCGGGCTGATTCTTGAAGGCCGCCTGACGTCGCGACAGCGTGAGGCCATCGTCGACGTGATCGGCGGGCGGGTCACGCGGCTGGTCGAAATCGCGGCGAAGCCGGCGCGGCCCGTGTCCCGGGCGGCCGGTCCGATGAGTGAGCTGCGGTGGGGCCGGAGCGGCGTGGTCGATGCGATCCTGGACCGATGGTATCACGTTCCCGTGTTCGCGCCGTTCCCGGTGACGGGGCGCGCGGCGGGCGCCGCGATCACGTCGGTGCTGGACGCGCTGGCGCTCGATGCCGGAACGACCCTGCTCGAGACGGATGCGGGAATCGGCGCCTACACCCTCCCCGCCGCCGCGACGGCGCGCCGTGTGATCGGACGCACCACGGCCGAGCACCTAACTGTGGCCCGGCAAAATGCCGCGTGGAACGGCGTGTCAAACGTGGTGTTCGCCGACCGGACTGCGGAGACGCTTACCCGGATCATCCGCTTGCACGGGCCGGTCGAGCGCGCGCTCGTGCAGGTGACGCAGGACGCCGTCCCGTTCGAGGCGCTGCACGCGGCCGGGGTCCAACGGCTCGTGCTGCTCGCGAACTCCCCGGCGCGGCTCGTCGAGGTCCTCGGTGCCGCCGCCGACCGCTTTGAGACTCGGTCGATTACCGTGCTCGACACCCATCCGCAGACAAGCCGGGCGGAGCTCCATGCCGTGCTGGACGCCCGCCGCGGCGCGTGGGCCGGCGCCGACACGCGGGATGCCCACGATGAGGTCCCGCCGGTCCCCGAGCCGCTTCATCCGCTTAAGGCGTCCGACTGATTTCAGCCTTTTCCCCGCGGGTCTTCCACGACGGGCGTCTTCCGCTGCCGGGTCGCGGCGCTGATCATACGAACGAGCGTCGCCATTATCACGATGGTAAGCAGTAACGACGCGATGCCGCGAAATCGTCGGGACACCGTCATCACAGGAAACAGGATACACAGTCCCACGATCATTCCGTAGACGGTATTGGCGATGCGGTGGCGCTGGTCGCGCGGCAGGCTTCGGAGCGCGATCAACTCGGACCGGCATGCGCGCCCGGCATCGTCCCGCCGCCGGTTTGCTTCCCATCTCGCCGCCCCGGCAACCGCATGGTGGCGCTACGGTTCGTTGGAGTCTACCGCGTCCCTCTGGACGCCGTTCCGTAGGCCGCGGACAAATTCCGAGGCCAATTGGAGAGGGGCCGGGCGGCAATGTGCGACCGACCGGCCCTCCGGGTCTCGCGGGGGTGTCAGTTTAGCCGAATGGCCTGAACGGATCGTGCTTGTCCGGTGTTGTGACCTTACGAATCCCCGGCCAGCACAGCCACAGGCCAAACGGGATCAAGATCGCATCGGTAATGTAGTTAATTGGACCGCCCAGGCCGCCGGGCTTCGGAATCCAGACCGCCGCAATGACCGCGCCGAGCGCCACCCGACCTGCGAGACTGTTTCTCCAATCACCGCGAGGCATTTTCTCAGCCCCCTCTTCTCCGGCTTCTTGGCTCCTTGTTCTTTACCGTTCTCGGTCCCCGGCGCTGGATGCTCCCAGGCCTGCTCCATTTTCGAGCGCGCGTTCCAAATCCATGACTCCCTTCCCAGCCAGCATCAACGCCCCTAGGACCATCGGGGCTGTGGGCGTCGTGCTAAATGCGGGCACTCCTATGGCCATCAACGCAACCGCAATCTGCGTCATACCCCATCCCCACAACGTGTTCGGGTTATCGAAGAAGGCCGTGCAGCAGTCGGGCGCGTGATTGATTCCATCGGTCAGATCGACCGGGCCGGGCCCGCTTGCCCCGCTGTAGTCATAGCCAGGACCTGGGGTCAGCTCCAGCGGTCCAGAAGCGGCCTGAGCCAGTTCCTCCTCTGCCACGATGTGCAGGCCGGAACCGTTCACAAACGCGATTATGGACCGCGTGCAATCTGCGCTCCGCGAGAGGATCATGCGGTGCCCGAGGTACTGCAGGTACTTCCGGTACAGTTTCACGGCGCGGGCCACAATTTCTGTGCGGGCCGGGGCCTGAAGCAGCGTGTCTTCATCAATCGCACTGATGTTGTGGTCCTTCGCGTAGGCCTGCGCAGCTCTGCCCAGCGCGAGCAAGGCAACGTCGCCCCGCGTCGCCGTCTTTTCCGCGAGCGTCGTACAACCCGCCTTGCTCTTGGCCGCGTCGTACTGCGTACGTGCCTGGGCCGGTGTGAACAGGCCTCCCGCCGATCCAGCCTGCGCCAACGGAACGGTGATCGCCACCATCACGAGCAGCATCCCGACGAGAAGTTTCCTCCCCATGCCCACCCCCACCCGTCCGCGGCCGTGGACCATCCGCTCTTTGAGCGCGCCGTCGATACGGCGGAGGCGGACGCGACCGCTGATATACGGGTGATCATAGGCGCGGCACGATTCGAGGGCAGTCACGTTTCGTGACGAACGAATTTTCGGCGTCGCGGGGCGAGCGTCTCATAGGCTCGAGACCATCAGGACGCGGATGATGCCGCGCTCGAGTTCCACGACGCCCGCGCGGCGCAGCATCATCAGAACAGGATTGACCCGTTGACGGCTGCTGGCTGCCAGGGCCGCGAGATCGTCCTGCGTCAGCCTCAGCGCAACGGGGCGTCCGGCGACATTCGCGCGCTCCGCGAGGGCGCGAAGTATGCGTCTGACCCGCTCGGCGAGCCTGTTGATGGCGAGCGTCTCCGCATGGTTTGCCAGCGCGTACGCCCGCTCGCTCAAGCAGGTCGCCACACCGGCCGCCACGTAGGAATCGGTCCGCATGGCGCGATGAAAGTCTTCGAGCGGAAGACATTCCGCCACAGATGTGGTCGTCGCACGCGACGAGCGACCGTACGGAACCAAACGGACGGCCTCCTCGAGCCCGCACAGACCGTTAGGACCGATCCAATCCAGGGCGCTCACGGAACCGTCGGCCCCCTCGGACAGGACAATGAGTCCACCCACGCGGATCCGGAAGAGGTACGCGCACGAATCACCTTCGCGCGTCAGGAATTCGTTTTTGCGCAATATTCGACGGCGCAGGGCCGGACGGCCCGCAAACAGCCGGGTGGTCAACGCCTCCGTCGACAACCGCGGCCCCTCAATGCCACGGATCTCGGCAGTCATGGGCCTGAGAGCACGAATATGCTTGTGTGGGGCGGGTATCCTCTAGAAAATTGACCGACTAGGTCTGAGGGTCGCCGAGCTAGGGAGCTCAGGCTCCGCGACGAAGTGCGCCGCGGCACCGGCGAGGAAACTGAAACACGGCCTAGGCCACGTACTCGGCCGACACCACCCACCACTCAGCCGCCGGAGCGCTGCCCATAACGTGTGGCCGCTCACGGCCCAACAGAGGGAGGGCTTGCCGGCAATGGCTCCAGGATGTCGCGCTCGACAATTTGATACGTGACGTTGTCCGCGGTCATATCGCGCTGCTCATGGGTTTCGGCGGTACGACCGAACAATATCCATGCCCCAAGTACACCGCCAACCGTAAGGACGACCATTACCCACAACGCCGTTGGTGGATTGATCACGTCGGCGACCCGGCCGAGGCCCAGTACCGCGACGACCCGGGTCGCCTGCACCAGCGCTTGACGGTTTCCGAGCACGCGGCCAAGAAGATGGTGCGGCGTGCGCTCCATCACGACGGTGCTGTTGGCCACGAACGTCAGCATGTTGCCAACAGCATAAACGAAGGTACCAGCTATGAGCCATAGATACCACGGCGTCGCTGCGAACATGGCCGCGCCCAAGGCGGCCAATAGATACGCCCCAACGGCCGCACCCGGCGTAGCCCACTTGATCGTGATCGTACTCAGGAAGACGGCCGCCGCTAGTCGTCCGAGCCCCGCGACGCTGTTGATAATCCCATATGCGGTGACCGGAAGATGGGCCGTCCGCATCAGCATCGGTGCTTGCAGACCAGCGAACGCGAGGGTTAGGTAGCCAGGGACGATGAGGAATGCGAAGTACCGTTGAAACGGCAGCCGCCACATGTAGCGGACGCCGGCGAGCATCTGGACGCGGACCGGGGACCGGTGACGACCGAGCCCGGCCCGCCAGGCGAGCGGCATGAGAAGCACGCACCCGGCGCTGACCAGGAATGAACCGGCGTCCGCCCACATCACTCCGCCGTAGCCGATCGTAAGGACTGCACCGGCGCCCAACACTCCGCCAAGCACTTCCGCAATCCGCTCCGTTGTTTGCATCAACGCGTTTGCCGGCGCGAGCTCGTCTCGGCTCACAAGCGACGGGAGGAGCGCACTCACCGCTGCCCGGAAGAACGCGGAGGCGATGTTTAAGACGATTAAGAGCCCGAACGTTGCCGGGATGGAGCGCACCAGGACAAACGGGAGAGCTGCGACCGTCGCGGCGCGCACAAGATCGGACGCGGCAATCACGCCTCGGCGATCGACACGGTCGGCAACCGCACCGGCGACGACGCCGAACAATGCTTGGCTGGCATATCCGGCGGCCAGCGTCGCGGCCAGCAAGGTCGCGGAGCGTGTGAGCGTATAGATCCACAGGGTAATCGCGATAAAGAAGACTTCGTCCCCGAGAAACGAGACAAGCTCCCCGCCCCACAGGAGCGCGAAGGATGGGCGTTTGAGGAGCGCGAGCCAGATCGGGATCGCGCGGCTGTCGCCTGCGAGTTTCGCTGACGGACGTCCCACGATGGAATGAAGGGCGAGTACGAGACCCGGGTCGAACTGCGTCCCGCTCGCGCGATCGAGTTCCTCGAGGGCCCCCTCAAGATCTCGGCGGTTACGGTACGCACGATCATGCGTCAGGGCATGGAACGCGTCGGCGATCGCGACGATCCGTGCGCCGAGCGGGATGGCTCGGCCCCGGAGACCGTCTGGGTACCCGGCCCCATCGTAGTGTTCGTGACTAGCTCGAACGAGGGGCACGATTGCCGATAATCCGGCAATGGTGGAGACAATCTTCTCGCTCGCGACGACGTGCCGCTGCATTACCTGCCATTCGCTCCCGCTCAGCGGCCCCGGCTTTAGAAGGATGTCGTCAGGAACGCTCACCTTGCCCACGTCGTGCAGGAGCCCGGCGAGATACGCTTGGTGCGCGAGCGTTTCGCTGACCCCGATGGCCCGGGCGAGGCGCCGCGAGAGCATGGCCACGGCCTGGGAATGGAGTCCCGTGGCCGCATCCTTTACGTCAATCGCGTTGGCCAGCATCGCCGTGATCGCGACCACGCGGTGCTCTTCACGCCGACGGAGCGATGACGGCTGAAACAGTTGTAGGACGACTGCACCCGATAGAAGCGGTAACGCGGATAGGATGAACCGATTTGTGGTGGCAAACCACACACGCTCGACCATGACCGTCAACAGGGTCAGGGCCACCGGGACGATGAGGTGCAAGACAGTTGTCGTCCCGGTGACGGCCAACATGCGCCCCCACCCCACCACATCCGTCTTGCGGATCCGGATGGTGACCAGGATGACGCGGATCGCCACGTACACGCCTGCGGCGATCCACAACGTGTCGAGGGGCAGCACGGCACCGGAGGTCCAGAGCGGGATTGTCGACAGGGCGGCGCCGGTAAGGGCGACACCCTCGACGGCGACCGGGCCAGGATCTTGCCTCCCCACCTGGTGGGTAACGAGCGTTGCGCTCAGACCAAGGAGGAGACCGGCCACAGCGAACGGGACGGGGCCGAGAGCGAATGCCACGAGCGCGGCACTGAGGACCAAGGGTAAGTCATCGCCGGGTTGCACCCGCAGCGGATGCGCGCTCAGCCACAGAACGGCCACCCCGGTCGACACAAGCATAACCACAGCGGCCGCGGAAAACTCGCGGCCGACCAGCCACAGGGCGGCTACGGAGACGAGCAGGGCGCAGAGTATCTGTGTTGCATAGCGATCTGCAATGCTGTTCATGAGGCCGCAGCGGGTTCGGGCCGATCTACCTCCGCGGCCGCGTGGAACACCGCCATCGCGACCACGGGATCGAGATACGAATCCATGAGCGGTGCGAGTTTCGCGGTGACCGCAGCATCCGAGGCCGGCGGTTGATTGTGGTCGCGACCGTATCGTGCTTCGTCGTAGCATTCCGCGGCCGCAAGGATACGGGCCCCAATCGAGGCAGTTCGCGTCATGCGCGGCAACTGTCGCCACGGAGTGTGGTGGTGGCCAACCATCTCCGGGAGTATCGCGTCAGGGTACGGCGCGAGGATGTGCGCGCCAACCACCGCATGCGCTGTTGGGGATCCCGTCCGGCTCGCTGCGTCGATTAGTCCAATATCGTGGAGCCGGGCGGCGACCGCGAACGTTTCGAGGGCCGCGTTCGGGACGCGGAGGCGCCGGCCCGCCTCGACGGTCAAGCGGCTGACGCGCTCAGCGTGCGCCTGACTGCCGGGCACGACCGGTTCCAACGCAACGGTCATCGCCTGCACCAGGTCGCTGATCGAACGCTGCGACGCCACGTACAACACGGTCTCGGTCCGAGCGAGGGGCATCGTAAGCCCGGCCACACCCGTCAATAAGAACAGCGTCCAAGGTTGATGGTGCATACCCATCGCAATCGCGCCGAGGAGGATGGGCAGCGGCCCAGAGAGCAGTTGCGACGTGGGGTTCTCAATGACCGTGCGCACCCACGTTTTGAAGAAGGAATCGCCGAACCGCAGGCCACGGTACACGCTGTGCATGGCATAACTTGCAATGCGGTACACCACGATGATGGTCAACGTGGCAGCGACGAGACCAAGGAGAGCATCTGGGATCAGGAATGCCACCCGATGACCAGCTGCGGACGCAAGGCCCGCTGGATAAGCCCAGAAAAGGGTGTGTAACACCGCCCGCCACGGCTCATACAGGCGGAAGACCAGAACCCCGAGCACGGTCCCCAGCACGATCACGGCCACCGCATCGGACGCTGGCCAGAGTAGGGCGATTGTCGTAATAAACGCAAGGTGCGGTACACGGTATTGACCGGAAGCCGTGCGGACCATGGGAATCAGCAGCGTGAGCGCAAATACCGTGGCGCTAAGCCCTACAAAAACCCCGTGATGCAACAACGGGAGTGGCCCCACCACGATATCGAGCAGTAAGGTGATGACCACCAGAACACGCAGCCGAACCGGAAGGGTGTGAAAGGGTTCGCATTCATCAGCGGGGCGATGGCTCAGCGCGAGGAGCGCGACGACGCGCCTACGCAATTCGATCGAACCGGTGCTCACGAGCGGTACAATGCCGGGTCGGAGCGGGGTCTTCACGATGCCAGATCCCTCCGGCATCGCCTCGGTAACGAGCTAGGAACCCGGACCGTCTCCGAGATGCATGTCCGGGCTGTCGGGCGAGACTGTGTACGGGGCAAACGGGCTCCGTGGCAATCTGGCCCCTCCCTAGCAAGAAAAGCTCTACCGCTCTGTGAGCGGCGTGCCGATGAACTCCCCTCTCGTCGCCCCAAGGGCGTCCCGGGGGTGTGCGGTTTGGTATACCGCCCTTCCCCCGCCCCCAACCCAGCAGCGTACGTGTTCAACGGAATGTGCGCCGCTCCTCCCCACGCACGACAGTAAACAACTCGTGACCTTGACACAGAAGAGCACAAGCGCATCAAACCGCCATTCGCCATGTGCGCGCGCGGTCGACTTCTGCCCTGAAACCTCAATCGACCTTGTGCCCCAGGCGCGTGGAATACAGCGCTTGGTCGGCTCGAACCGGACATCATGCCGAAAATTGACACCTTAGACTGGCGGCACTCTCGCCGCCGTTACGATATAGGTTCAATGTAATTTTATCCGAAGATTACGCGGACGACGCGGTGCCCGGCCTTGAGGACTAGCGCGGTGCGAACCGGCGGACGAGGGCAGCGATTGCCTGCGCGTCCTCGGGTGGCAGTGTCGCAAGACGCCAGGCGATCTCGCGCTGCATCTCGAGGACGCTCATTTCCGGAAGCGCGGCGGGCGTGTCCGGAACCAAGCGGCGAGGACGCCGCCGCTCATCCATCGCCTGGAGCACCTGCCGGAGCAGCGCAGCGGGGAACGACTGCGTGGCAACCTTGATGTAGTCACGGTGTTCTAAGAGTGCGCCGGCGTCGAGGGCGTCGGCCGGCGGGTCGGATGTCCCGCTGGTGCTCACGGTGATTTTCCTCCAAAAACAGCCGCGTCAAGAATCCGCGCTGTGATGCGAATTCTTGACGTGGAGCGACGTTCCTACAGAACTATTTCAGAACGGCCGCGGGCCTGCCTGTCTTACCGGTACCCCTGAAGCATCGGCTCGAGCTCGACGTTCTTGAGCTCGGCGGGCCACAGCGGCAGCCGCTTCGCCGGCGTCTTCACGCGCGGATGCCGGTAGATGATCCCCACCGGCAGCTTCTGCCGGCGGTCGAAGTCGTGAATGAGTCTCTCCGCGGCTTCTTGGCTGCTCGAGTCGTGACTGTCCGGCACCGGCTCGACGTGGTCCCGGAACCAGTCGTAGGTGTTGATCTTGTTGTAGGTCACACAGGGCGAGAAATCGTTGAGCATCGCGAAGCCCGGGTGCCGGACGGCCTCGACCATCAACTGCGTCGTCATCTTCGGATCGCCCGAGAACGACTGCGCGACGAAGGTGGCATCGGAGGCCAGCGCCAGCTTCAGCGGGTCGAGAAACGGCGGGTGCTCCTCGGAGACCTTCATGTCGGGCTGCCCGAGACCCCACGACGGCGAATCCTGTCCCTTCGTGAGGCCGTACACGCCGTTGTCCATGATGACGAGCGTGATGTCGGGGTCGCGCCGGGAGATGTGCACGAAGTTCTCGACGCCGATCGCCAGCGTGTCGCCATCCCCGGCGAGGGTGATGACCTTCAGTTCCGGGTTGGCCATTTTTGCGCCGAGGGCGTAGGCGAGCGCCCCGCCGTGGGTGCCGTAGAACGAGTTGCCGTTGAGGTAGTTGCGGATCTGTCCGGAGCAACCGATGCCGCCGACGAGAAACACTTCGGACGGTGTCAGTTCGAGCGTCGTGAGCGCGGCCTTCAGCGCGTTCAGCACGGCGTAATCGCCGCAGCCTGGACACCACTGGATGCGGTGCCGCGGCGCCGCGTTCTGGTCCCAGACCGACTTGACGGGCGCCGGCGTCGTTTCAGGCATCGAGCGTCACCTCAATCTTGACGGGGTCCTTGCCGCCGAGGCGGATCGTGGCGGCGCCGTTGCGCGTCACCTCGTGCACCGCACGGACGATCTCGGACGGGTGCAGCGGGCGTCCGTTGTACTTGAGGACGCGCCGCGTCGGAATAAGGCAGTGCGCCTGGATCAGGCCGGCAAACTGCCCCAGATAGTTGTGCTCGCAGACGACGACCGGCACGCCCCGGTCCAGCAGCGGCTTCGCGAGATGCGTCGGGAACGGCCACAGATGCGTGAAGTGCACCACCGCCGCGTCGACGCCCTCGGCGCGCAGCCGCTCGCGCGCGTCCAGCAGCACCGGCTTGGTCGACCCCCAGCCCACGAGGATCGGCCCCTTGCCCAGCGTGCCGTACACCTGGGGCGGCTTGGCGTCGTGCTGCAGATACTCGGTCATCTTCCGCATGCGCTTGTCCATCATCGCCACGCGCAGCGGCCGGTCGGTGGTGACGAAGCCGGCTTCATCGTGCTCGGTGCTGTTGACCTTGGCAATCACGCCGCGGGTGCCCGGCACGAGGCGCGGCGAGATCCCGGAGTCGGTGATCCGGTACCGCAGGTAGCGTTCGCCGCGGACGTCCGTCTCGGTCAGAAGCTGCCTCTCGACCGGCTGGCCGTTTTCGCGGAACACGTCCTCGCGCACGGTGGCGCGGCCTTCGCTCAGGTTGAGGTCGGTCATGAAGAACACCGGGCATTGGTACACGTCGGACAGGCGCACGGCCTCGCGCACCATCGAGTGGCACTCTTCGATCGTGGACGGCGCGAGCACGATCCGTGGGATCTCGCCGTGTCCGCCGCCCGTCACGAGCCAGAGATCGCCCTGCTCGGGCTTGGTCGGCATGCCGGTCGACGGGCCGGCGCGCATCGTGTCGACAATGACGAGCGGCGTCTCCGTGATGCCGGAGACGCCGATCTCTTCCACTTTGAGCGACAGCCCCGGGCCGCTGGTGCCGACCATGCTCAGGACACCCGCCGCGGCCGCCCCCAGCGCTGCGCGGATCGACTCGCGTTCGTTCGCGCCCTGGAGTGCGCGGCCGCCGTACCGCGGCAAGTGCTGCTGCATGAATTCGAGGATGGACGTGGCCGGCGTGATCGGATAGCCGGCGTAGAACCGAACGCCGGCCTGAATCGCGCCGATCGCCAGCGCTTCGTTGCCGCCGATGTAGACGGCGGGCGGCCGTCCCGCCACCGGTTCCAGCCGGTAGCCGACGTCGCGCCAGCCCCGTTCTTTGAGAAGCGCCTCGGCCGCGGCGCGGCCGCGGCGGGCGGCCTCCAGGTTGAGGTCGACGAGCCCCTGTCCCCGTCGGGCGAACCGCTCCTCGAGGAGCTGGCGCAGGCGAGATTCGTCCTGATCGAATTCCAGGAGCCGGAAGAGCGCGCCCATCATGACGACGTTCTTGACGACTTCCTTCTTGAGGTCGCGCTGCGCGATCTGTCGCGCCGGGATCGGGAACACCCGCACGCCGCGCGCCTGGAGGTCGTCCGTCGGGACGATGCCGGTCGAGCTGTCGTAGAGGGCAACGCCGCCGTCGCGGAGTTCGATGGCGTGTCGGAGCAGCGTGTTGCGGTTCGGCTGGACTTTCGAGTCGGGGTTGGCGTCGTACTCGAGGCCGATCAGAATGTCGACCAGGACGTCGCCCCAGGACACCGGCGCTTCCGGCGAAATGACCAGCGGGTCGTACTGATGGGCGCCGTAGATCGTGGAGGCGAATCCACGTTCGACGGCCATCACGTGCAGGCCGGACCGCGTCAGCAGGCGCCCGAGAATGTCGGTGATCGTCGAGACGCCGTCGCGAAGCTGCACACCCCCGACGAGCAGCTTCATTCGGTTGATCTGCATCGGTTCCGAGTGCCTCCAGCGGAGCCGTAGGCGATGGGTGAGGCGCGAGGATTCCGTCTCCCCCGAGCGTCGCGGCTCGAGTTCGTTATTGATCGCGTTTATTTGCCACCGGCACCATATAGTAGCAGGTCTGGCGCCAAAGTGCCAGGATACCTCTGCCGGCCCGGAATGATTCCTAGCCGAGCCTGATTAGGCCCGCTTCACGGCCTCCTTGAGCTCTTTGGCCGCAGTAAACCGAGGAACGGTTCGCGCCGGCACCCGGACGGGCTCGCCCGTCTGCGGGTTGCGCGCGATCCGCGCCTTCCGCTTCGAGATCTTGAACGTCCCGAACCCGGGGAACCGGACCCGGTCGCCTTTCTTCATGGTGCCGATCACCAACTCGGTGAACTCGTCGACAATCCGGCCGGTCTCGGCCTTCTTGAGCTTGAGTTTGTCGGCGAGCTTCGCCGTGAACTGAGCCTTCGTCATGTCTCCCTCCCATTTGTCGTCGTTGCACTCGGCACTTAGGGGGTTCGTGGGGCCGGTGTGGTTTCCTTCAGGACTTACGCGTTCGAGCCCTTATTTCACAAGGTTTTCCGCCGGCCGCGGACTCCGGCGGCCGGACATGAGTGCGTCGAACGCCGGGACGGATCTCGGCGGGCGGTGACTTAATTTCATGGTTGCCGGGAGGGCTAATTACATGGTGGCCGGTAGCGGAGCGGACGGCAGAGCGGACGGCGGGAATCGGCAGGCGGACGGCGAATGACTCCCCTCGGTGTGGACCCGGTCGTCCTCGTGAACCGGCAAAGCCCGCCAAGACAGGCGATTGCCTCACTCGCGGAACCACCGATCGAACCTTACGTCGACGCAACGGACATCAAAAAGGAGGCCGCCCCAATGCGCACCAGCGTCGCCATCGCCGCCATTCTTGCCACAGCCCTCGCCCTGGTACCCGCGTACGCCGCGTCACTGGTTCCCGTCCCGGCCGGGACGAAAGTGCTGCTCCGGTTCGAGACGCCGGTCGATTCCGGCACCATCACCGAAGGTACGGCGGTCAAGTTTACGACCGCCACCGATGTGCTGATCGGCCGGACGGTCGTGTTCAAACGTGGCACGCCGGCCCAAGGGATCGTCACCGACGTCTCCAAGCCGGGCATCTTCGGCAAGAATGCGCGGGTGCACATCGCGTACGTCCAGGCCGACGCCGTCGACGGGAAGCCCGTGCGGCTTGCCCCGCTCGACGTGACCCCTGACTCGGTTAAGCAGGTAGGCGACGTCGGAGCCGCCGGGGCGACCAGCCTGACCGGCGCGATTCTCCTGGGTCCGCTCGGCCTCGCCGCCGGGGCGTTCATCCACGGCGGGCACGTGAGCCTGCCGGCGGGCGCCGTGGGGACGTCGAGCGTCGCCCAGGACTTTCAGATCTCGGTTCCCTAGAAACGCGTCGAAAACGGCGGACGGGGCCGGCGCCGGCCCCGTCCGCGGGCCACTCCGCTAGTACAGCCGCTCCCGATCGAACACGTTGATCAGCGGCTTGCCGTCCAGGTAGCGCCGGAGGTTCTCGCAAAACAGATCCGCCAGCCTCGCGTTTTCCGCCGGCACGGTGCTGGCTGAGTGCGGACTCACGATCACGTTCGGCAGATCCCAAAGCGGATTGTCTGCCGGCAGCGGCTCCTTGGCGAAGACGTCCAGCGCCGCGCCGCCGAGGTGCCCGTCGCGCAGCGCCGCTATCAGCGCCGGCTCGTCCACGATTGCGCCCCGGGCGATGTTGATGAGGATCGCGCCCCGTTTCATGCTCCGGATCTCCCGCTCCCCCAAGAGGCGCCTCGTCCCGTTGGTCTGCGGCACGATGAGGACGAGCACGTCGGCCTCCCGGATCACCTCGTCCGTCCGCTCCGGCGGCAGCACGCGCTCGACGTACGGCACGCCGTCCGACGGGATCGTGCGCTTGGTCCCGATCACCCGCATCCCGAGCGCATGACCCATCTGCGCGACCTCGCGGCCGACGTTGCCGAGGCCGATCACGCCGAGCGTCATGCCGCGCAGTTCCTGCGCGCAGTAGCGGTGCCAGCGGTGGGCGGCCTGGTCGGCCTTGAGCCGAGCCAGGTCTTTGACGAACACGAGCATCCCCATGATGCAAAACTCCGCGAGGGCGCTCGCGTGGACGCCCGACGCCGTTGTGAAGATAATCGGCGAATCGGTGAGGCCGATGCGCACCAGCATCTCGCCGATCCCGGCGCTCGTCGCCTGGATCCAGCGGACGCGCGGCGCGACGGCCGGGATCCGTTCGAGGTTCGTGTGGTCGAAGTCGAACAACACCTCCGCGCGCGCGAGCAGCGCCCGCCACCGCGCTTCGTCCTGGGGCGTCCGCGTGAAAGGCTGCCCGTGGTGCTGTCCCTGATAGGTGGGCTTGGGCAGCAGGTCGGGCTCGTACATGACCTCCACGCCCGGGACCGCCCGGATCCGCTCGACGAACTCCGGCTCGAGATAGGAGGCGATGAGCACCGGCAGCCGCTCCGTGCGCGTCACAGCGCGCCCATCCGCGCGAGCGTCTCCAGGACTTCGCGGAGCGGAAGCCCCACCACGTTCGTATAGGACCCATCGATCCGCCGGATCAACCCTGCCGCCCTCCCCTGAATCGCGTATCCGCCCGCCTTGCCCCGGGGCTCGCCCGTGGCCACGTAGGCGTCGATCTCCGCGCGGCCGAGCGGCGCGAACTCCACCCGGGTTCGCACGACGCCGCCATCCGCACGCCGGGCCGCGACATCGTAGACTTCGAAACCTGTCAGCACGTCGTGGACGCGTCCGGACAGCCGCGCGAGCATCGCCCGTGCATCGTCGTCGTCGCGGGGCTTCCCGAGGACGTCGCCGTCGATCATGACCTCCGTATCCGCGGCGAGCACAAATCCGTCCGGCCGGGCGCCGGCCACGGCACGCGCCTTCGCCCCGGCCAGCCGGCGCACGAACACGTCCGGCGGCTCACCGGGAAGGCGTTCCTCGACGATGCTGCTTGGCACTACGACAAACCGGAGCCCGGCCGACGCCAGCAACTCAGCGCGCCTCGGCGAGGCGGAGGCCAGGACGATCACCGCCACCTGCTTTTCTGCCAGTTGTCGCGCGCGCCCTGCACCCCGACCCACGCCGGCAGCGGCATCGCGAGGCGGCGCGAGAGCGCGTTGACGTACGGTTCGTACATCCGGCGCAGCTCGTCGACGCGCGCCGTCGCGTCCGCGTCGTCGCGGATCCGGCACCCATTCGCCCGCAGCATCGTCATAAGCGCGGCGCGGTCGCCGTCCGGCAGGCGGTCGGGCTGCGGCGGCTCGGGCGGCTGGTCGAACATGATGCTGATGTCGACGATGGCGTGCCGTGCCATGGCGAAGGTCAGCTCGGCCACCCGGCGCGGCGCGCCTTCGACCGCGCCGATGAGCAGCGCGCACGCGTCCAGCACCGCCGTCATCGCCGAGAGCCAGGACTCGTTGTCGTGCTGCGAGCGAAAGTAGACCAGCACAGGGTACGAGATGTGACTCTCGAGCAGATCGGCCGCCCACCGCTCCCACTCGCGCAGAAACGGCTCGAGGAGCGCGCGGTCCCCGCCGGCGCGCCGCACCAGCTCCCCGGCGCTCGGCGGCGAGCCCGCCCAGGCGTCGAGCAGCGAAATATGCGACTCCCGGCGCGAGAACGCCTGGTAGATGACCGGCAGGTACGAAATGATCAAGGCCAGGAACGAGAACCCGACACCGCCCTCGACGACGAGCGCGATCCGCGCCGCCACGGACTTCGGCACAACGTCCCCGAGCCCCAGCGTGAAGAACGTCGTGCCGCTGAAGTACACATCCGTGCCGAACCCGGGATGGGGCTCCGGCGCGCTCATCTGCGAGCCGAGGCCCCAATGCAGCATCGCGAACCCGAGGATCAGGCCGAGAGCCCACACGGCCAGCAGGCTCAACGTCACGAGCGGTCCGAAATACGCGAGGTAGGCTTCGCGCCGGCTTCTCCGCTGTATCCGGCCGACGATGCCCACCCACGCACGCCACACGTATCGGATGTAAAAGGCCACACGGAGGCGCCGGGACACCCGTCTCGGCAGCACGACGGTCTCGAACGCCTCCCACAGCATCGCCACAATCAACGCGACTCCGGCCAGGCCGACAATCAGCCGCACGATATCCACCTCCGTCTGAACGGACGCCCGGTCACGGTACCGGCGGCCGCAGTAGTACGAGCAGGCCGGCCAGCGCCAGGACCGCAAGCATCGCCGCGGCCTCCCACGCCAGGCGCCGCGGCGCCGGCGCCCCGCGGACGCCGAACCACCCCAGCCCGGCGGCGACGACAACTGCCCCGATCTTCACCACGAGCGTGCGGCCGTACGGATTCGCGATCAGATCCCGAAATCCGGTCAGGTGCTGAAACGCCATTACGATCCCGGTCGCAACGGCGGCGACCCCGCCGATCACCGCGAGCCGCTGCACGGATGCCGGCGGAATCGCGGGAGACCGGGACGCCGGCAGCGACAGCAGGACCAGCGCCAGCGTGCCGCCCCAGAGTCCCATCGCGCCGAGATGAACGGTGTTGACCGCAAGCCCCCACCACGCCGGCCGCACGCCGATCGCGTGCGCCGCCTGCCCGTCGGCAAAGGCGAGGCATGCGCCGAGCAGCGGGACCGTCCAGGCCGCGCGCAGCGCGCCGCTCCGAAGCGCGCCTGCGAGGACCCACAGTAAGATGGCGGCCGCGAGACGCTGCGAGAGCACCCGGCCGAAGCTCGAATCGAGCACGGCTCCGATGACCGACGGGTCGGCCCCGCCCCCGACCGCGCCGAGTGCGACCGACTCCGCGGCGAGCGCCACGGGCTCCGCGAGGAGCAAGAGCACGACGCCGAGCCCGACGATCCTCCACAAGGCATCGGGTGCTGCTGCCGGGCCGCCGGACGGCGCCCGCGGCCGACCCGCCAGCCACGCTGCCGCAAACGCTCCGAAGCCGAGCACATAGCCGGTAAAATGCAGCAGATGCGCGAGCGCGCCGAGCGTCGTTCCCAAGGCCGCCGGGGCGCCACCCGCCGGCGTCTCTTCCGCGACCACGCCGCCGGCGCGGCGAACGCTGAAGGTCATCGTGCCGAACTCCGGATGGGTGTCCGGCGACACCACCGACCAGACGGCGCGGTACGTCCCGGCCGAACGCGCGTCGATGGCGACCCGTACCTCCGGCCCGGCAACGCTCGCCCTGCCTCGGTCAACGCGCCGTCCATCGGGGCCGATGACGCGAAGCCCGCGCCCCATCGGCTCCACCGGCTCGCTGAAGACGAGTGCGACCGACCGCGGCGCCTCAGACAGCAGCGTACCGGTTCGGCAGACGGGCGTGTCGGACGGCAGGCTCTCGCCGCCCGGGAGCAAACACAGGTCCGGCGGGTCGGCTCGGAGGAGCACGGCGTGAGCCAGCGCGACCGGCACGCGGCTCATCAGGACGAGCAGCGCCGCGACGGCGGGCACGATGATCACCGCGGCCGCCGTCGCCGCCGCGGCGCTCGAGCGGGACCTCGGGCGTTCCGGCCGGGCTATACCGCCCCCGCTTCGGCCGGCCGCAGCGGAGGCGTGAGGCTCCGGGACGCGGGCGTGATGCGCATCACCAGTCCGGCCGCGATCAGGCAGAGCAACCCCGCGCCCATGAAGGCGCCCTGATAGGTGCCAAACCACGTGCGCAGCGCGCCGGCTCCGAACGCCGCGGTCGCGGCGCCGAGCTGGTGCGAGGCGAAGATCCATCCGAACACTACGCCGACGCGCTGCCTGCCGAAGATATCCGCCGTCAGCCGGACCGTGGGCGGCACGGTGGCGACCCAGTCGAGCCCGTAGAAGACCGCGAACGCCGCCATGCTGGCGAACGACGTCCCAAGGGCGTACGGCAGAAACAGCAGCGAGAGACCGCGCAGCCCGTAGTACCAGCACAAGAGATACCGGCTGTCCCAGCGGTCCGTCAGCCAGCCCGAAGCCACCGTGCCGATGAGATCGAAGACGCCGATCGTGGCGAGGACCCCCGCGGCCGTCACTTCCGGAATGCCGTGCTCCATCGAGGCGGGGATCAGGTGCGTGCCGATCAGTCCATTCGTGCTGGCGCCGCAGACGAAGAACGACCCGGCCAGCAGCCAGAACGCGCGGATGCCCATGCTGTCGGTGAGCGCTCGCACGGCGACCACGGCGGGGTTGACGGCTGGGGCCGCGGGCGGAACAGCCTCCGCCGCGGCCTGGACGCCCGCAACCCGGCGCTCGGCCGCCACGGACCGCGCCGGCTCGACGCCGGGGTCGGGCTGATCGGGCGGCGCGCCGTACGGACGGAGGCCGATCTCGCGGGGATCGTTGCGCATGAAGAACCAGGCGATGGGGATCATCGCGAGCGCGACGATGGACACGGTCGTCGTGGCGGCCCGCCACCCGTGGGTCACGACCAGCGAGGCCAGCAGCGGCAGAAAGACGAGCTGGCCGGTCGCGCTGCTCGCCGTGAGCGCGCCCATCACGATGCCGCGACGCTCCGCGAACCAGCGATTCGACACGTAGGCGCCGAGGGTCATCGCCATCGACCCCGTCCCGAGTCCGACGACCACGCCCCACAAAAGGTCGAGCTGCCACGCGGTATGCATGACGGTCGTCAACCCGACGCCCGTCCCTACGAGTCCGAGAGCCAGCAGCATGACGCGGCGCACCCCGAACCGGTCCATCAGCGCGGCGGCGAAGGGCCCTGAGAATCCATAGAGGAGCAGACTGATCGAGACGGCGGCGGAGACGGTCGTGCGGGTCCAGCCGAACTCGTGCTCGAGCGGTACGATCAAGACGCCGGGCGTGGACCGCACGCCGGCGGCCGCCAGCAGGGTCAGGAACGTCACGCCGATGACGATCCATCCGTAGTACAGGCGTCCGTGGAGCAGCCGCTCGATCCGCATTGATCACCGTCCGTCGGCGTTCGATCGTCCGGCCGTCCGTGCCCGGCCCCAGACCGGGCGCAGCAGGCGGCCGTTTCGCTATCTTATACTAACGGTTCCGCCGCCGGGCAACATTCCCCGAACACCCACCGTTCTTAGCAACGCTCTCCGCCGCGGGCGCGATCGCGCGCCGGCGGCCCCGCCATCGTTGGGGAAAACTCCGCGCTGGGCGCGAAGAAAGACCACGAGCCCGCCGGTTCGCCCACCCAACTGGAGGGAGACACATGGGACGCGCGCGCGTTCGGGACCTCGGCATCACCATCGGACGGCTTTCAACGGGACCGCTCAACGCGATCACGGACGTGCCGGGCGTGCTCGTCGGTCACCGCACGCTGATCGCGGATTCGCCCCGCATCCTGCGCACCGGCGTCACGGTGATCGTGCCGCGGAACGGCGCCATCTGGACCAACTACGCGTTCGCCGGCACGCACTCGTTCAACGGCAACGGGGAGATGACCGGGCTGCCGTGGCTCCACGAATCGGGCCAGTTGGGCTCGCCGATCGCGATCACCAACACCTACTCCGTCGGCATCGTCCGCGACGCGCTGATCGGCTACGCGGTGGAGCACGGGTACAGCCACCGGTTCCACCTGCCGGTCGTCTCGGAGACGTTCGACGGGTTCCTCAACGACATCGATACTTTTTCGATCACGCGCCAGCACGTCGACGAGGCGCTGGCGGCGGCCACCGGCGGTCCGGTGCCCGAGGGCAACGTCGGCGGCGGGACCGGCATGCGGTGCCACGGGTTCAAGGGCGGCATCGGCACGTCGTCCCGGGTCGTCGAGGTGCTGGGCGGCCGCTACACCGTCGGCGTGCTCGTGCAGGCGAACTACGGCCGGATACCGCACCTGCGCGTCGACGGCGTGCCGGTGGGACGCGAGATCGAGGAGAACCGCGGCGGACCGGAGCCGAAAGGCTCGATCATCGTCATCGTCGGCACGGACGGGCCGCTCATCCCGACGCAGTGCACGCGCCTGGCGCGCCGCGCGACGGTTGGTCTCGCGCGCGTCGGCGGCCACGGATTCAATACGAGCGGCGATCTGTTCCTCGCGTTTTCAACCGGTAACGACCTGCCCGCGCCGCCGGCCGGGCCCTACACGATCACGATGATCCCGCACGAGCACATCGATCCGTTCTTCGAAGCGGTGGCCGAGGCCACCGAGGAGTCGATTCTCAACGCGCTCACCGCCGCGGAGACGATGACCGGCCTCCGCGGCACGGTAGAGGCGATGCCGCTCGACGAGGTGCGGCGGATCGTGGCCCGGTACCGGCCGGCCCGCGCCTAACCGCCGCTACGCGAACCCGAACTCCCGCTCCGTGACGGTCAGGCTCTCGTCGATGATCGCGACCATGCGGTCGATCTCTTCGCGGGTGATGATCAGCGGCGGCGAGATCTGGATCGACATGAACACGCGACCGAACAACCCGCGCTCGTCCATCGCCGCCACGAGGCGCCGGCTGAACGGGTGCGCGGCGGCGGCGGGGCCCCACCCGAACGGCTCCTTCGTCTCCTTATTCTGCACGAGCTCGACCGCGTAGAGCAGGCCGATGCCGCGCACGTCCCCGACGGTGGGATGGGCGCGGAGGCCCTGCAGCCGATCCATCAGGTACGCACCCTGCTCCGCGCTCCGCCGCGGGAGGTCCTCGCGCCGGAGGATGTCGAGATTCGCGAGGGCGGCGGCGCAGGACACCGCCTGCCCGCCGAACGTCAGCAGGTGCGCGAGGCCGACGTCCTTCTGCTTGAACTCAGTGTAGAGGCGGTCCGTGATGGCCACGGCGCCGATCGGCGCGTAGCCGGACGAGAGCCCTTTCGCCATGGTCATCAGGTCGGGCACCACGCCGAACTGTTCGCTCGCGAACATCGTGCCCGTGCGGCCGAACCCGTTGATGACCTCGTCGAGAATGAGCAGGACGCCGTGCCGATCACAGATCTCGCGCACGCGCTGCCAGTACCGGGGCGACGGCACGTGCGTGGCGTTGGCGGCGGACACCGGCTCGCCGATCACCGCGGCCACGGTCTCCGCCCCCTGCGCGCGGATCTCGTAGTCCACGGCCTCCGCGCAGGCGAGGTCCTCCGCTTCGCCGGCGAGTCCGAACCGCGGGCGATACCGGTCCGGCGACGGCACGAATGAAACGCCGTGCATGAACGGCCCGAAGTAGGTCTCGTTGCGCGACGACGTGATGCTGAGGGCCCCGAACGTCGCCCCGTGGTACCCGCCGAGCCGCGCGATGATCTTGTACCGCTTCGGGAACCCCCGCATCGCCTGGATCTGCTTGGCGATCTTCATCGCGGTCTCAACGGCCTCGGATCCGCCGGAGCAGAAGAAAAACCGGTTGAGATCGCCCGGCGTCAGGCCGGCCAGGACGTCCCCGAGCTGGACCGCCGGCAGGCTCGTGTAGGAGGCCGCCGAGACGTACGCGAGCTCCTGAGCCTGGCGGGCCATCGCGTCGCCGATTTCCTTGCGGCCGTGCCCGACGTTCACCACATACAGCCCGGCGAGGCTGTCGAAGTACTCGCGGCCGCGCGCGTCCCACACGCGGCACCCGTCGCCGCGAACCAGCACGCGAAGCCCGTCGCGCTCGGCGAGATCGAGCCACCGCGCGCTATGGATCCAGACGTGCTCGAGCGCCTGCTGTTCGAGCGGCGTCAATGCCGGCGCCGCGGACGTCGTGGGAGCCTCAGGTGGAGTCGCAATCTCCAGCGTAGGACCGTTATCGGGCATGGCCTGCCTCCCTATCAGTAGATTTCACGCTCCGGACGCGCCTCCGCGGTCGGGCGCCACCGGAGCAAATACGTTCTCGAGCAGCGTGCGCCACGGCAGCAGGTTGTCGCGCTGCGTCACGTACCCAATCGCCGGCGAGATCCCGGTGATGGGACGGCCGCGAAACACGATGCGGCCGGCGGTCGGCGCGGTCAGTCCGACCACGAGGTTGAGGAGCGTCGATTTACCGCATCCGGAGGGGCCGATCACCGTGACGAACTCGCGCTCTTCGACCGCGAGGCTGAGCGCATCGAGCGCCGCGATCCGCGTCCCACGAACCTGAAACTCCTTGCTCACCTCTTCCAAGGAAAGCAGCGGCGCCATGATGCCTCGCCGCTTTCCATGGAGGAACGGGGAATGCCTGCTCGCGCGGCCGTCAGCGGTCGACGACGCTGCAGAACACCTGCACGATCTGCGGATCGAACGCGGCGCCGCCGTCGCGCCGGAGCTGCGCCTTCGCGTCAAGGTAGTACAGCATCGGCGTGCCGGGCCCGCCGGTAACCATGTCGGCGTACGCCGTGGCCACGGCGAGAATTCTCGCGCCGAGCGGGATCGCGTCTCCTTTGAGATGGTCGGGCGTCCCCTCCCCGTCCCAGCGCTCCGCACGGTGGCGCAGGATCGTCGCCACCCCGGGCGTCGCGCCGTCGGCCAGCTCGGCATTGATCAGCGCGGCCTGACGGACCTCGAGCACCTCCGCCTCCTGGCAGCCGAGCGCCCTCGCGGCGGCCTCGGCCCATGCCGCGAGACGCTCCTGATATTGCTCGGGGCTCTTCTCCCGGCCTTTCGCCGCATTGGGCGGTGCGGCGTGACGTCCGGCGGTGCCCTGGGCGCGCGATCGCGGCGCCGCGGCGGGCGGCGCGGCCCCCTTCTTGGGTTTGTCTTTCGGAAGAGCGGGCGTCACCGGCCCCGCGGCGGTTGACGGCGCGGCCGCGGACGCCGATGCCCCAGCACCCGCCGGCGGGGTGTGGGCGCGATTGGTGAGCGTCGCGACCTCGGCCGACAGGCGCCTGCGCTCCGCCAGGAGTTCGGCGTTCTCGGCGGTCAAGTCGGCCTTCTCACCGTCGAGCGCGCGGCGGACACCCTCGAGCCGCGTCCGCTCCTCCGCGAGCGTCCGGTGCTCATCGTCGAGGCGCGCGCGTTGGGCGGCGAAGGCCGCCTGCGCCTCGCCGGAGCGCGCGCGGTCCGCCTCGAGGGTCCGCTGAAGCTCCGTGAGGCGCACACGATCGGCGTCGACCCCGCGCCGTGCCTCCGCGAGCCCCGCCCTCTCCGCGTCGAGCTCCGCCCGCGTGCGGGCCAGCTCGGCCTCCGCCGCGGTCAATTCATGGTGCGCCTCGATCAGACGGCCCTTTTCTTGCTCCAACTCGGCCACGGCGCGCGCCCGCTCGGCCGCGTCGCTCTCGTGCGACGGCGGGACCACCGGGGCGGACGCATCGGGCTCGACCGGCCGTGCCCGCTCGGCGTCCAGGGCGCGGCGCGCCTCGGCGAGACTCATCCGCTCGGCCTCAAGGTCGGCCTCGGCCTTGGCGATGTCCGCGCGCTCGCCCTCCAGATCCGCGCGGGCCTTGGTGAGCTGCTCGCGGGCCGCGTCCATTTCCGCGCGGAGCCCGTCGATCTGATACCGCTCCAAATCCAGTTCGCGCCGGAACGCGTCGAGGTGCGTCTGTTCCGCCTCCGACTCGCGGCGCAGGTCCGAGAGCCGCTTCCGGTCCGCCTCCAGTTCACCGCGCGTGGCGGCGAACCGCTCCGATTCCGTCTCGAGCGTCCGGCGCGTCTCGGCCAGCCGTTCGCCCTCCGCGTCCAGCTCGCGCCGCGCGCCGCCGATCCGCTCGCGCTCCACCTCGAGAGCCGTCCGTTCCGCCGACAGACGCGCGCCCTCCGCGTCCAGCGCGCGCTGCAGCGCGGCGAGCCGCGCCGCCTCGATCTCGAGATGGGCCTCCGCCTCGGGGGCCGTCTCCGCTCCGCCCTCGCCGCGCGCCTCGGCGGCCAGCGCCTGCTCGAGCGCCGCCGTCGCCTGCAGGGCGAACGCCAGGACGACTTCGCGTTCCGGAGCCGTGCAGTCGTGCGGCGCGTGGAAGTAGTACACGAGGGCGGCGAAGACGCGGCCGCCGCGACTCAAAGGCCAGGAGCACAGCGCGCGGATTCCCTCGCGTTCCGCGGCCCGGCGCGTCTCGTTGCCGGCCGGCAGCGCGCGGATGTCCTCGATAATGGACGGCGCGGCCGCCTTGGGGCGGCCGCGCGCGGGGAGATCCATGCACGCGAGTTCTGGATGGTGAGAGAGGTGCGACCAGGCGTTCGCGCCCGCCGGCGTCTCGAGCCGGCCGACGTACTCCTCGGACAGGCCATGGGACCACGGACACGTGACGATGCCGTTCTGCGAGCGGAAGAGCACGGCACCCCGCGGCGCGCCCGTCAACATGAGCGCGGCCCGGCCGACCCCCGCGGCGGCGGTCTGCGCGGATGGACTCGCATGGAGCATATCGCTGACGGTCACCAGGCGCGCCATCAGCGTCGCCCGTAATACGACATTCGCGTCTCGGTGACTTTCCGACGTCTCCGCGACGCGCTGCGGCTCCCCCTGTCCCGCAACACGCGGCATGGCGCAAAACACCTCTTAGACGGCCAGGTCTCGGGATGTCGTCGGCCGCCTGTGCCCTAAACGTGCCCCGAGCCTCATCTTTTGTGATGCCCAAACCGAGAGAAATTGAGCGTTAAGTTGTGAAGACGCCGCGCATTGAAAGCCCCGCACCGGCCGCGCCCTTGCGAACAATGCGCCGCGGAGATATCGTGGGGGCGATGGAAACGTCGGTTTAACGTCGGGTGAGGGAGCTTCGATGGCCCAACAAGGCGAGAAGGCAGGAGGCGCATCTTCGGCCCGCGCCGCAGGCGCAGACGCGGCCGGAGGTCCCGCGCGAGACAGGGTGACGAAGAGCGACGCGGAGTGGCGCCGGCAGCTGACGCCCGAGCAGTACGCCGTCACGCGGCGCAAAGCCACGGAGCCGCCGTTCAGCGGCGAGTACGAGAAGACCACCACACCCGGCACATACCGGTGCGTGTGCTGCGGCGCGGAGCTCTTCGAGTCAGACGCGAAATTCGACGCCGGGTGCGGGTGGCCAAGCTTCACGCGCCCGGCCGGCGCGGTCGCAGAAGAAGTCGACCGCAACCACGGCATGATCCGGACCGAGGTCCTGTGCGCCCGGTGCGACGCGCATCTGGGCCATGTCTTCGACGACGGCCCCGGGCCGACCGGACTTCGCTACTGCATCAACTCGGCGGCGCTCCGGCTCGACCCGAAGAAGTGACGCGATCCCCCGGCGTTCAGAGGGGCATCCGCAGCCGGTAGCCCACGCCGGGCTCGGTCACAATGTACCGCGGCCGCGCGGGCTCCGGCTCGAGCTTGTGCCGGAGCTTGCTGATATTCACCCGCAGCAGATTGCCGCCCTGATCGTACCCCGGCCCCCAGACCTCGCGCAGCAGCTGGCCATGCGTCATCACGCGCCCCGCGTGCAGGGCGAGCGTCTTGAGCAGCGCGTACTCCACCGGCGTGAGCGCGACCTCGCGTCCACCGACGGTGATGAGGCGGTGCGCCACGTCAACCGTCAGGTCGCCGGCCGTGACGACCGGCTCGTCGGCCGGCTGCGCCGCGTGCCGCATCGCGACGCGCATACGCGCGAGCAGCTCGCCCATGCTGAACGGCTTGGTCAGGTAGTCGTCCGCGCCGGCGTCCAACGCCGCGATCTTATCCTGGTCCTGACCGCGGACCGACAGGATCAGCACCGGCACTTTCGACCATTCGCGAAGCCGCCGCATCACCTCGACGCCGTCGAGATCCGGCAGGCCGAGATCGAGGATGATGAGATCCGGATGCACCGTCGCCGCGGCCTCAAGCCCCTCGTTCGCGGAGGCCGCCTCGAACAACTGGTAGCCCTGAGCGGAGAGCGACGCCCGCAGGAAGCGCCTGATCGCGAGTTCGTCGTCGACGACTAGGACGCGCGGCCCGGTGTCGCCCATTGCGGCGCCCGATCTCCGCGGTCCGTCTGCGTGCCTGCCCCTCCGTGCGGGGACTCCGACGGACGGACCGGAAGGGCGAAGGCCACGATCGCCCCGCCGTCCGGCCGATTGGCCGCCCAGATCCGGCCCCTGTGCGCGTCAATGATGCCGTGGCTGATGGCGAGCCCGAGCCCCGCGCCGTGACAGACGCCCTCGTGCTGCACGCGGTAGAACTTGTCGAAGATCCGGGTGACGTCCCCCGGCGGTACTCCGGGCCCGCGATCCTCGACGAGGATCTGCACCTCGCTACCGGCGAGACGCGCGCCGACTTCGGTCGGGGCGTCCGGCGGCGAGTAGCGCAGCGCGTTGTCGAGCACGTTGACGAGCGCCTGTGTCACGAGCGCGAAGTCCATCGGTACGAGCGGCAGGTGGGGATCGACCGTCACGCGGATGTCCCGGTGCTGTGCCGCGTCGCCGAGCTGCGCGATCGCCGCGCCGATGAGATCCTCTACATCGCCGGGCTCCATCCTGAGGCGCAGCGTCCCGGCCTCGAGACGGTTCATATCGAGCAGGCTCCCCACGAGGTGATTCAGCCGCTCCGCCTGTTCTCGGGCGTTCTGCAGCAGCTCCCGACGGACGGCCTCGTCCGCGGGCGCGTGGTCGCTGAGCGTCGTCAGCGCCCCGGTGATCGACGCGAGGGGCGTTCGAAGGTCGTGCGAGATCGAGTTCAGGAGCGCCGTCTGCAGCCGTTCCGTCTCGCGGGCGATGTCGCCGCGGCGGGCTTCTTCCGCCAGCTCCACCCTCTCGATCGCAAGCGCCGCCTGGCTGGCGAAGGCGTCGAACAGCCGCCGCTGCTCCGGCGCAAGGCGCGGCCCCGAGGCAGACGGCTGGACGCCCAGCACCCCCACGATCCGCTGCGCGGTCTTGAGCGGCAGGTAGCGGGCGGCCGCCGCCGGGACCGTATCGGTGCCGTAGCCCGCGGCGTGGCCGTGCCGGAACGCCCAGTCCGCGACCGCGCGCTCGTTCTCGGTCAGCGGAAAGCCCGGCGTGACCAGCCTGGGCTCGAGCGTCTCCCCTTTCGGAAGAAAGATCGCGACACTCCGGCCGAACGTCGCGGCGATGTGGCGGCCCACCGCCTGGAGAATGGCGTCGAGGTCGTTGGTCGCGGCGAGCTCCCCGCTGAGGGCGTGCAGCGCGGCCATGTAGGCCTCCCGGCTCCGCGCCGCCTGGGCCTGCTCGCGCGTGCGGCTGGCCAGCGTGCCGATCACGAGCCCCACGCAGAGGAGGGCGGCCACCGTGACGAGATACTGCGTGTCGGCCATGGTATACGTGAACGACGGCGGCCCAAAGAAGAGCGCGAACGCCGCGAGGCTGCCCGCCGCGGCGAGCGTCGCCGGGCCGCGGCCCCACTGCAGGGCGACGATCACCACGGCCAGCAGGAAGAGCATTGTCAGATTCGCCTGGGCCCAGACGCCGTGCACCAGGGCACCCACGAGCACGGCGAGCGCGACGACCCCCGCGCCGTAGAGATAGGGCGCGTAATGCAGCGCGGGCCGCTCCGCAGCGGTGGTGTCCGGAGCGCGCTGCCGCTCGCGCGCGGCGCTGATGACGTACACGTCGATGTCGCCCGACGCGCGCACGATGCGGTCGACGACCGAGCCATGGATCAGCTGAATCCACCGGGGATGGTGCGACACACCGACCAGGATCTTGGAGACGTTCTGTGCGCGCGCGTACCGGATGATTTCCTCGGACGCTTTCGTCCCCGGCAGGCTCACCGTCCTGGCGCCGAGCTCCTCCGCGAGGCGGAGCGTCTTAGCGATGCGGTCGCGGGCCGCCTCCGGCAGCGTCGCATACTCGGGCGTCTCGACGTGGAGCACGATCCACTCGGCGTCGAGCCCGGTCGCCATCCGCCGCCCCGTCCGCACGAGGCGCTCGGCCAGCGGGTCCGCGTCGACGCAGACCAGCACCCGCTCCCCGGCCGGCCACGGCCCCGGGATAGCGTGCGCCTCCATATAGGCGCGCATCTGATGATCGACCTGGCCGGCGAGATAGCGAAGAGCGATCTCGCGCAGCGCGGTCAGGTTGCCGGGACGGAAGAACTTCTCGATCGCGCGGCTGGCCTGGTCGGGGACATAAACCTTGCCCTCGTGCAGCCGCTGGATCAGCTCCTCCGGCGGCAGGTCGACCAGACCGACCTCGTCGGCCTGCTCGAGAACCTGGTCGGGGACCGTCTCGCGGACGGTCACGCCCGTGATCTGGGCGACGATGTCGTTGAGGCTTTCGATGTGCTGGACGTTGAGCGTAGTGTAGACGTCGATCCCGGCGTCCAGAAGCTCCTCGACGTCCTGGGACCGCCGGGCGTGCCGGCAGCCCGGCGCGTTGGTGTGGGCGAGCTCATCGACGACGGCAAGATCGGGATGCTCGCCGAGGACGGTGTCGAGGTCCATCTCCTCGAGCGTCACGCCGCGATAGGCGATCTTCCAGCGGGGGATGATGTTGAACCCGGTGACGAGCGCCTCGGTCTCGGCCCGCCCGTGGGTCTCCACGTAGGCCAGCGCGACGCGCCGCCCCTCGGTCTGCGCTTCGCGGGCGGCGAGCAGCATGGCGTACGTCTTGCCGACGCCGGCGGCGTATCCGAGGAAGATGCGGAGCTTGCCTTTGTGGTGGCGGCGCTCCTCGGTCTCGGCTTCCTTCAGCAGAGCCTCAGGCCGCGGACGTTCCGCCTCGCCGGCCGACCCTGGGCCTGCGGGCGCGAGCCAAAGCGCGCCGGCAACCATGAAATTGACGCCTGCGTACGCGATACAAGGTCACCTCGTTTGATCCAACGCTCGGTTCAACTCTAGCACATTCAGGCGCGGTTCACCGAGGACGCCGAACTGCCGGCCCTCGGTATGCTGCTGAATCAACCGGTCGACCGTGTCCGCGGACAGATGGCGCACCCGGGCCACGCGCGCGGCCTGGTACCTGGCCGCCGCGGGACTGATGTGGGGGTCCAGTCCGCTCGCTGAGGCGGTCACGAGGTCGACCGGAACCGGTGCCTGGTTGCCGGGATCGGCCTTGCGGAGGTCGTCGATGCGCTGCTTCACCGCGTCGAGGAGCGCCTGGTTCGTCGGTCCGAGGTTCGAGCCGCTCGAGGAGGCGGCATTATATGGAAACGGCGACGTCGCGGACAGCCGGCCCCAGAAATACTTCGGGTTTGAGAACGGCTGGCCGATCAGGGTGGAGCCGGCCACCCGGCCGCCATCGACGATGAGGCTGCCGTTGGCCTGCTTCGGGAAGAGCACCTGCGCGGCCCCGGTGATCACCAGCGGGTAGATCAGGCCGAACAATGCGGTAGAGAGGACCGTCATCATGATCGCCGGATAGATCTGCCGCTTCATGCGTCACGCTCCTCGCAAACACGTTCGCAGCTCATCGCAGGCCCAGCGCGGCCAGGACGATGTCGATCAGCTTGATGCCGATGAACGGCGCGATCACCCCGCCGACCCCGTAGACCAATAGGTTGTCGCGGAGAATGCGCGCCGCTCCGGCCGGCCGGTACTGCACCCCACGCAGCGCCAGCGGAATCAGCGCGACGATGATCAGCGCGTTGAAGCTCACCGCCGAGGAGATGGCGCTCTGCGGGGTCGCGAGGCGCATGAAGTTCAGCGCCGCGAGCGCGGGGTACGTCGACGCGAAGGCCGCGGGAATGATCGCGAAATACTTCGCCACGTCGTTCGCGATGCTGAAGGTGGTGAGCGCCCCGCGCGTCATCAGCAGCTGCTTACCGATCTCGACGACCTCGATCAGTTTGGTCGGGTTGCTGTCGAGATCGATCATGTTCGCGGCCTCGCGCGCCGGCTGCGTGCCGGTGTTCATGGCCACCGCCACGTCCGCCTGCGCCAGCGCGGGCGCGTCGTTCGTCCCGTCCCCCGTCATCGCGACGAGCCGCCCGCCGGCCTGCTGGTCGCGGATCAGACGCAGCTTGTCCTCGGGCTTGGCCTGGGCCAGGAAGTCGTCCACCCCGGCCTCGGCGGCGATCGCCGCCGCGGTCAGCGGATTGTCGCCCGTGATCATGACGGTCCGGATGCCCATCCGGCGCAATTGCAAAAAGCGCTCCTTGATGCCGCCCTTCACGATGTCCTTGAGGTAGATGACCCCGAGCACCTGGTCGTTGCGCGACACGACGAGCGGCGTGCCGCCCAGCCGCGCGATCCGCTCTACGACGGTGTTGAGATCCTCGGGGACGCCGCCGCCGAGCGCCCGCACGTGCTCGATGATGGCGTCGGGCGCGCCTTTGCGGATGACGAGCCCGTCGAAGTCGACACCGCTCATGCGGGTCTGCGCCGTAAACGGCACGAACCGGGCGCCCAGCGGCGCTTCCGGGCCCGTGCCGACCGTGCGGCCGCGCAGGCCGAACTGGTCCTTCGCCAGGACGACGCAGCTGCGGCCTTCGGGGGTCTCGTCGGCCAGCGACGCGAGCTGCGCGACCTCCGCCAGTTCGTCGGCGTTCGCCCGGCCCACCGGGATGAACTCCACGGCCTGCCGGTTGCCGAGCGTGATGGTCCCGGTTTTGTCGAGCAGCAGCACGTCGACGTCGCCCGCGGCCTCGACGGCCCGTCCGGACAGCGCGATGACGTTCCGCTTGATCATGCGGTCCATGCCGGCGATGCCGATCGCGCTCAGGAGGCCGCCGATCGTCGTCGGAATCAGACACACCAGCAGCGCCACCAGCACGGTGATCGTCACCGGCGTCCCGCGGCCGGCCGCCCCGACGCTGTAGATCGAGTACGGCAGCAGCGTGGCGCACACGACCAGGAACAGGATCGTGAACCCGGCCAGCAGGATGTTGAGCGCGATCTCGTTCGGCGTCTTCTGCCGGCGCGCGCCCTCGATCAGCGCGATCATGCGGTCGATGAAGCCCTCACCGGGATTCGCGGTGATGCGCACGAGCAGCCAGTCGGACAGCACGCGCGTGCTGCCGGTCACGGCGCTGCGGTCGCCCCCCGACTCGCGGATCACCGGGGCACTCTCCCCGGTCACCGTGCTCTCGTCCACGGACGCAATTCCCTGGATGACCTCGCCGTCCGCCGGGATCACGTCGCCGGTCTCGACGAGGACCACGTCCCCCTTGCGGAGTTTCGTGGACGAGACCGTCTCGTACGGCGCGCCGCGCTCAGGGCGCTTCACGCGCTTGGCCGGGGTGTCGCGGCGCGCGCGCCGGAGCGCCTCGGCCTGGGCCTTCCCCCGCCCCTCCGCGAGCGCTTCCGCGAAGTTCGCGAACACGACGGTGAACCACAGCCACGCGGCGACGCTGCCGATGAACGTCGCCGGCGCCTCGCCCCGGCCGAACAGGGCCTGGAAGAACAGCACGGTGGTGAGCGCGCTCGTGACCTCGACCACGAACATCACGGGGTTGCGGACCTGCTGGCGGGGATCGAGCCGCAGGAACGAATCCCGGATCGCCGTCCGCCACAGCATGGCGGTCTGGTGTGGCGTCGACGGCGCCTGTACGCTCATACGCGTCTCCTCACTTGAAGACCGTCCCGGCCTGGAGCAGCAGGTGCTCGACGATCGGCCCCAGCGCGAGCGCGGGCAGGAAGCTCAAGGCACCGATGATCACGGTCACCGCGGCGAGCCACAGGACGAACTGCCCGGTGTGCGTGGGCAGCGTGCCGGGACTCGGCGGGACGATCTTCTTGGCCGCCATGGCGCCCGCGACCGCCAGCACCGGCACGATCTCCCAAAACCGGCCGAGCCAGATCACCACGGCGCCGACGTCGTTGTAGAACGGCGTGTTGCCGTTGATGCCCGCGAAGGCGCTGCCGTTGTTGTTGCCCATCGACGTGAACGCGTAGAGGATCTCGCTGTAGCCGTGCGGGCCCGGGTTGGAGGCGCCGGCGCGGCCCGCCGGCGTGGCCACGGCCAACGCCGTGCCGATCAGGACGATCAGCGGCATCACGAGCACCACGACCGACGCCATCTTCATCTCGAAGGCCTCGATCTTCTTGCCGAGATACTCCGGCGTGCGGCCCACCATCAGGCCGGCGACGAAGGCGGCGAGGATCACCACCATCAGCATGTCGTACAGGCCGGTGCCGATGCCGCCGTAGACGACCTCGCCGAGGTGCATCAGGACCAGCGGCACGATGCCGCCGAGCGGCGTGTACGAGTCGTGCATCGAGTTCACCGAGCCGTTCGAGGTCGCCGTCGTCGACGCCGCCCACAGCGCCGAGTCGGGCACGCCGAACCGGACTTCCTTGCCCTCCATGTTGCCGCCCGACTGCAGCGGACCGGCGCGCTGATCGACGCCGAGCCGGGCGATCTGCGGGTTGCCCGCCTGCTCGAACCCCTCCGTCATCGCGAGCAGCGGCAGGAACAAGAGCGTCATCGCGGCGAGAATCGCCCAGCCCTGCCGCGTGTCGCCGGCCATCTTGCCGAAGGTGTAGCAGGCCGCGGCCGGCAGCACGAGGATCGCGAGCAGTTCGAGGAAGTTCGAGAGCGGCGTCGGGTTCTCGAACGGGTGCGCCGAGTTGACGTTGAAGAACCCGCCGCCGTTGGTGCCGAGCTGCTTGATCGCGATCTGGGAGGCGGCCGGCCCGACCGCGATCACCTGCTCGGTCACCTTCACGGGCTTGGTCTTCTGATGGCCCTGCGCGTCGAGGACCGGCTTCCCGTTCGCGTCGGTGACCGGCTCATCGTACGTCACCGGCTCGACGAGCGTCGCGGTCGTGTACGGCGACAGGGTCGCGACGACGCCCTGGGACGCCAGCAGGAGTGCCAAGACCACCGACATCGGCAGCAGGATGTACAGGCTGCTCCGCGTCAGGTCGACCCAGAAATTGCCGATCGCGGCGGCCGACCGCCGCGTCAGGCCGCGGATCAGCGCGACCATCACGGCGAGCCCGGCCGCGGCCGAAACGAAGTTCTTCACCGTGAGCCCCGCCATCTGGACGAAGTAACTGAGCGTCGTCTCGCCGCCGTAGTTCTGCCAGTTGGTGTTGGTCGCGAACGAGACCGCGGTGTTGAGCGAGAGGTCCGGCGAGACCGCGGGCATCTTCTGCGGGTTGAACGGCAGGATGGCCTGCGTCCGCTGGAACGCGTAGAGGAGCAGCATGCCGGCGAACGTGAAGAAGAGAATCGCGATCGAGTACGTCTGCCACGACATGTCCTCGTCCGGGCGGACACCCGACCAGCGGTAGAAGAGGCGCTCCAGCGGCCGGAGCACGCGGTCGAGGATGGTTCGCTCGCCCATGTAGACGCGGGCCATGTACGCGCCGAGCGGCCGGACCAGCGCGAAGACGACGGCGAGCGCGAGCAGAATGCGGAGCACGCCGATCGTCGTCATACAAACCACTCCGGCTTCAACAGGGCACACACCAGGTAGATAAAGAGCCCGACCGACAGAATGCTCGCGAGCACGACCACGCCCGTCACCGCCCCATGAGCCGTGTCAGGCCGGGGACCCACACGAGGGTCGAGAGCAAGAGCAGGACCATCAAACCAATGATCAGGGCATCCGCCACGCGCGACCTCCGCTGCCGTCCATTGCCCGCAAACATACCACCGAAGGCGTCACGGAGGCGTCATGAAGAACGGAGAAGGGGTTAAGAAATCGTTAATTCGGGGCCCTGCACGCCCGCCTTCGAACGGCGGACCTGTTCGCCGCCGGGCGCGGATCGTTCACGCGCGCCTGCGCCGCGCTCGGTCCTTCGCACGCGCGGCCAGCGCGAACTGGTAGGCCTCAAGCAGTTCGTATTCCTCGGCCGATTTGAGGATGGCGATCTGGTCGGCCTCCCACTGCCGCGGGAGCGAACGCCACACGGGATACCCCTGCCGGCGCCGGTACCAGACGTAGTACGCGAGGCAGAGGAACACCCATCCGGGACCGGCGATTCTGCCGATCTGGTGCGTCAGGATGACCTCGAAGAGAATCAGGCTGACCCCCGCAATGCCGAGGAATCCAAGCACGGGAACGTGGACCGTTTCACCGCGGTGACGCCACGGGATGTTGAGCGGCACGCGATAGGGCCGCGGGGTCACCGGATCCACAAAGCGCAGCCGCACCAGCGAGATGAACACGAGCAGATACGCGAGCGTCGCGCCGAACGCGTACATGTTGCCCAGGGTGTCCATGGCCTGGGGCGTGAGGAAGGCCAGGAGCGCCTCAACGATCGCCATGCCTGAGAACAGGACAATCGTCCGATAGGGGGTCCGGTGCTTCGGGTGGACGGCGCTCATCCACTCGCTCGCGAGGCCGAGGCCGCTCATCGAGAACGTCAGGCGGGAGCTTCCCATGACGCCGGTATTCGCGGAGATCAGAAGAATCGTGCCCCCCATGATCGCGGCGAAGGGACCGGCGATGATCCCGATCAACGGGATGTGATGCGCGAGCAGGGCCACCGGGTCGTCCTGGTGGGCGGCGATGTCCTGCCACGGCAGCATGCCGATTCCGAGTGTGGAGAACGCCATCGCAAACAAGAGGACGCTGAAGATCAGGCCGAGCGACGTGCGCGGGATGATCGTCGCAGGCCGCCGGGTCTCCTGCGCCGCCTGGGAGATCGACTCGAGGCCGACGTACGAGATGATCGCGAGGGACGACCCGTACATGAACTGGCTGAACGTCGGCTGCTGGGTCAGGAACTGGTGGACCAGCAGTTCCGGCTTCCAGGCGAAGAGGAACCCGAGGATGATCACCGCGGACTCCGTGACCATGTCGACGGCACCGATGATCTCGTTGAACAGCGACGACTCCCGGATGCCGCGGATATTCAGCCAGACGAGGAACAGGATCAAGATGACCGTCTCGGCGGCCCAGAGCGGGTTGAGGTGCCGGAGCGGTCCGACCGCGATCCGATAGTCCCGGACCGCGGGGATGAAGAAGTTGATGTAGCCCGCGGACGCCGCGGCAAAGAGCGCGATGTCGATCGTGTAGTCGAGCAGCAGCGCGGACCCGGCGACGAACCCTAAGAAATCGCCCAGCCCGCGCGCCGTGTAGTATTGGCCGCCTCCCGCCACCGGGTACGAACTCGCCAGCTCGGTGTACGCGAGCCCGATGAGAACGTACACAGATCCGGCGACGGCGAACGCGAGCGGCGCCAAGCCCATGGAGGCGGCGACCACGATGCCGAGGGCGGCGTAAATGTCGGCGCCGACGTCGGCGTAGCCCCACATAAAGGAGCCCCACACGCTGATATCCCGGCGCAGGGGCTGCCCGGCTTCGCCGGACGGGGGCGAGGATATCGAGACGGCGGCGTGATCCGGCATGCGGCTCCCTTGGAGAGTACGGCGTACTCTAGCAGGGAGGCGCTCAAGACGGGATCAGAAACGGGGCCCGCAGCCTCAAGTTTTTCTCAGAATCGCCCTCGACAGGGGGCGACGATGTCAGTCGAGGATCTGGAAGCGGTACCCGACGCCGGGCTCGGTGAGGATGTAGCGAGGGCGCCCGGGATCGGATTCAATTTTCCGGCGGAGCTGGTTCACCAGCACGTGCAGGTAGTGCAGTTCCTCGCCGTACTCCGGTCCCCAGATACTTGCGAGCAAGGCCCGATGGGTGACGACCCGGCCGGCGTGCTGGGCGAGGTACTTCAGCGTATCGTACTCTTTGGGGGTCACGTGCACGGCCGCGCCGTCCCGCGTCACGAGCCGGCGGTCGAGATCGAGCGTCAGGTCGCCCGCCCGGATGATTGGGCTGGTCCGGCTCCCCGCGGCGTGGCGGATCGCAACCCGGAGCCGCGCGAGCAGCTCCGCCGTGCCGAACGGCTTGGTGAGGTAGTCGTCGGCGCCGAGGTCGAGGGCCTCGACTTTCGTGCGTTCCTCGCCGCGCGCCGACAAGACGATAATCGGCGCCTGCAGTTGTTCGCGGAGGCGGCGGCACACCTCGAGCCCGTCCATATCCGGCAGCATCAGGTCCAGCAGCACCGCGTCGGGACGCCGGCGACCCGCCGCGGCGAGCGCGGCGCCCCCCGTGTCTACGGCTTCGACGGCGTAGCCGTTGGCCTCCAGCGTCCGCCGCAGCAGCCGGAGGATGGACAACTCGTCGTCGACCACCAGCACCCGCGCGCCGGTCATGCGGGCGGAAGGGCAAAGACCGGCGGCTTCACGAGCGGCAGCGAAACGCAGAACACGGCGCCCCCGCGTCCCGGATTTTCGACGGCGACGCGGCCGCCGTGGGCCTCGACGAGCCCTTTACAAATGGCCAGACCGAGCCCCGTGCCCGTCCGGCGGCCGCCAAGGCGGTAGAACTTGGAAAAGATCCGATCGGCCTCCGCCGTCGGGATCCCGGGGCCGTGATCCCGGACGCGGATGACGAAGGCTCCGTCCTCGGCGGCACCCGCTACGTGGATCTCGCTCCCGGCGGGCGAGTATTTGGCGGCGTTGTCCAGCAGGTTGGCAAGGACCTGCTGGATCTGCACGTAATCGAGATAGACCGGCAGATCACCGGCGGAGACCTCGACCGTGACGCGGTGATCTCGCAGTCCGGCGGCGGCGCGGCGCACGGTGTCCGCGATCAACTCGCCGGCTTCGTACCACTGCCGATCTGGTCTGAGCGCGCCGGCCTCGATGCGCGAAACGTCCAGCAGATTGCCGATCAGGCGGGTGAGCCGGTCCACCTCCTCGTTGGCCGAGGCCAGCACTTCCTGCTGCGCCTGCCGGTCCCAGGCGACGTCGGCCTGCAGCAGCGCCGTGATCCCGGTCTTCAGTGTCGTCAGCGGGGTGCGCAGATCGTGCGACACGGAGCTGAGCAACGCGGTCTTGAGCGCGTCTGACCGCCGCAACACCTCCGCCTGCGTCGCGGCATCCAGGAGCCGCCGGCGGTCGATCGCCACCGCGGCCGCCGCCGCGAATGTGCGAAGGAGGTGCGGCGAGGCCGCGGGCAGCGGCCCGCCGTCCGTCCGGGGACCGATCCGGAAGACGCCGACGCGCTGCGCGCCGATCCGAAGCGGCACGTACAGCGCGGCCCCGTGCGGGACAGACGTCTGGTCACGCCAGACGTAGGCGGCGGTACCTTCCTCGTCCCGCGTGAGAATGCGGGGATACGCCGCCGGGGCCCACGCCTGAACGCGCAGGACGTCCAGACCGTCCGGCAGCAGAATGGCGCAGTCACGGAGGGTGAAGACCTCCGCAGTCAGTTCCGCGATCGCCTGGAGCGCGGCCTCCGTGGTGCGGGCCTCGACGGCCGCATTGCTGAGGCGGAGGAGCGCGCGGGACTCTCTCGCGTGGGCTTCGGCTTCGCGCGCCCGGCCGCGCGCCCCCGCGGCGAGGCGGCTCGTGACGGTGGCGACGGCGAGGAAGATCACCAGCGATACGACTTCCGACGGCGCGGCGACGGTCAGCGAAAAGAACGGCGGAACGAAGAGGTAGTCAAGCGCGATAAAGCCGAGCACGCTGGCGGCGATCGCCGGCCCCATGCCCCACAGCAGCGCGACGGAGAAAACGGCCAGCAGGTGGACGAGCGCAATCGGTGCGAGGGTCAAATAGGGCCGCGCGAACCACAGTCCAACGCTGATGGCCGCGACGCCGGCGAGCGTGACGGCGTACGCCGAGACGCCGGGAGGTTGCTCCGCGGTTCTCACCGCTCCGGCTCAGTGGGCCGGGACGCTTCTTCCCAGCAGCGCCTCGCGAAATGCCTGGGCGCCGGCCGAAGGGATAATGGCCACGAGATCGTCTCCCGGGCGGAGCACGGTGTCCGGATTGATGACCTCGGCCGCCTCGCCGCGTACGAGAATCCCCAGCGTGCAGCCGCGCGGAAGGGGAAGATCCCGGACCTTCCTGTTGGCGGCGGGTGAGTTCAGCGGCACGGCCACCTCGACCAGCTCCAAGTTGCCACGCCGCAGCGCCGTCAGCGGAATGACGTCGGCGACTTCGACCTCCTGCTCGATGAGGCTGTAGATCAGTTTGGTCGAGCTCACCGTCTCGTCGATCCCGAGGAGCCGGAAGGTGACCTCGTTCTTAGGGTTGTTGATCCGCGCGATCACACGCTTCACGTTGAACTTGCGCTTCGCCATCTGACAGATCACGAGATTGTCCTCGTCGTCGCCCGTCACCGCCGCGACGAGATCCGCGCGCACCGCGCCCGCCGAGTCGAGCGTCCGGACCTCGCACGCGTCGCCGAGGAGCGCGCAGTCGCCGAATTCCTCCTGGAGAATGACGAAGCGCCGCCGCTCCTTCTCGATAATCGTCACTTCCTGGCCCGCCGCCCGCAGCGCCTTGGTGAGGTAATACCCGACCTTGCCCCCTCCCCCAACGATCACGTACATCGGCTATCGGCTCCCTTCGGATCCCGGGGACAGCAGCAGCGTTTCCCGGATCGCCTGATATTCGTCGATGCTCCGCCAGGGCCGTTCGGTCAGAAAGTCCTGGCACAGTCCCGCGCCGAGCAGCGTGGGGGAGATCGTGTCGATTCCCAGCTCCCGGTATGCGTCGGCGCGAAGCGGATCGTAGATCCTGGCGATCACGCGCGGCACCTTGAATTTCACCTTGGCAATCTGCGCGGACATGATATTGGTGTTGTCCCCGTTGGTCGTCGCCGCAAACCCGCCCGCGCGCTCGATGCCGGCCTTGCGCAGAATGTCCTCATCGATCCCAATGCCGAGGATCGTCTTTCCCCGGAAGCCCGCGCTGAGACGGCGAAACGCCTCCGGATCACGATCGATGATGCCCACCGAATGCCGTTCGGTCTCGAGCAGCGAGGCGAGCATCGCACCCACCCGTCCGCATCCCAGAATCACCACATGCATCGCCTGTGACTCCCCTCTCAAGCGCAGCCCGTATGGGTGCGCTATGCCCGGCGAGAACGCGCATCCTTGTGAACGCCGGCCGGCGCGCCGTGGTCCGCGCCGCCGTGCCCGGCGTCGGGGTCCGCGCGCAGCGCGGGCGCCGCGCCGATGCTGGTCTCGGCCAGCCGATCGATAATAACTTCACACGGCGCGTGCCGGAACAGCGATTCCGCAACGCGCTCGGTCGACCCTTCGACGAATCCGGTCTCCGGCGAGATGCCGAGCACGATCAGGTCGACGTCGTGATCCCGAGCCGCCCGGGTGATGCCCTCCCCCGCCTGCCGCGCGCGGATCACCTCGGCCGACGATGTAAGGTGATGCGCCGCGACGATCTGACGGGCTTGTTCGAGCGCGCGGCGCCCCCGCTCCTCGACCTCTGGGAGCGGGACACCGAGGCTCAGCGTGCGGGGCACCTCGACGACGAACCCGATCAGGATCTTCGCTTTTTGCCCTTCGCCGAGCCGGCACGCCAGTTCGACCGCCCGCTCCGAGTAATACGCCTCGAGGATCGGCACGAAGATCGTTCTGACCGCGCCGACGGACCGCACCGCGCGCGCGATCTCGGCAGACACGGGCCGGGGCACCCGCAGCATCCAGAACAGCAGCGCGGCCATGGCGGCGGCGAACATGGCCGCCAGCACCGCGCCGAGCGGGTTCAGCTGCAGGCTCTCGGTCACCGAGCCCGCCGCCGCAGATACGCGATCACGAACGAGAGGCGGTACGCCCCGAGCCCGAGAAACCCGAGTCCCACGAGCAGCGCCTGCAGGTGCAGGCCCAACGGCAGCGTGCGGGCGAGGATCACGATCCCCATCGCGACCATGAGGACGCTCGTCAGCGTCTTGTAGACGTCGGCCGCGGTAAACCGTCGCGGCCCCACCGGCTGGCCGGCCGCGGCGTCCACCTCAGGCACGCTGGCGCCTCCTCATCAGATCCCGATCGCGCTGAGCCAGCACGATCTCGTACCGCTCCAGAAGATCATACTCCTCGGCATCCCGGAGAATACGGCGCTGCTGGTCCTCCCACGCGTGCGACACGCTGTGCGTCACCGGGAGGTTCCGGCGGCGCCGGAACCACACGTAGTAGGCCAAACCGAGGAGCACCCAGGCGGGGCCGGCGATCCGTCCGATCGCGTGGGTGAGGACGACCTCGATCAGCGTCACGACGATGCCGACGAGGCCGAGGATGCCGACGAGCGGTATGTCGACCGTCGTGCCATCCTTCCGGCGCCACGGCACGTTCAGCGGCACGCGGTACGGCCGAGGCGAGTAGGGATCTTTGAAGCGCAGCGCGAGCAAGGCGATGAACACCAGTGTGTACCCCAGCGTCGCTCCGAACGCGTACATGTTGGCCAGCACGTCCACGGCGCTGGGCGTGAGGAACGCGAGCATCGCTTCGAGCAGGCCGATCCCCGAGAAGACTAGGATGGCCCGCGCCGGGGTGCGGTACCGCGGGTGCACGTCGCGAAACCACGGCGTGAGCAGCTTGAGCTGGCTCATCGAGTAGACGAGCCGGCTCGCGCCCATGACGCCGGTATTGGCGGAGATCAGCAAGATCACGGCGCCCAGGACGGCCGCGAGCGGACCGGCGATGGGACCGACAAACGGGAGGCGGCTGCCGTACAGGGCCACCGAGTCGCCGACGTCCTTCGCATAGGCCTGCCAGGGAAGCACGCCGAGGCCCGTGATCGAGAAGAACACGGCGAAGAGAAAGACGCTGCCGATCAGGCCGATGGACGTGCGCGGAATGACGGTGGCGGGACGCCGCGTCTCCTGGGCCGCCTGGGAGATCGACTCCAACCCCACGTACGAGATGATTGCCAGCGACGATCCGTACATGAACTGGTGAAACGTTGGGAACTGGTGCACCCACTGGTCGACCAGTAGTTCGGGTTTCCAGGCAAAGATCAGGCCGATCAGGATCAGCCCGGCCTCCACGACGAGGCCGAACACGCCGACGACTTCGTTGAGAAACGACGACTCCCGCACGCCGCGAACGTTCAGCCACGTGAGCACGACGATCAGCACGAACGTCTCTCCGGCCCACAGCGGATTGATGCCGTGGAACGGACCGAGATTCGTCTTGAAGTCGCGAATCGCCGGGAAGAAGAAATTCACATATCCGGCTGAGAACGTCGCGAAGAGGGCGATGTCGACGGTGTAGTCAAGCAGCAGGGCCGATCCGGCAATGAATCCGGCCATGTCCCCGAGCCCGCGGCTGACAAAGTACTGGCCGCCCCCGGCCACCGGGTACGCTGCCGCCAGTTCGGTATAGGCCAGACCGATCGTGATGTACACAAGGCCGGCGGCCGCGAACGCCAGGGGGGCGGCGCCCATGGTGGCCGCGATGACAATGCCCAGGGCGACGTAAATATCGGCCCCGACGTCGGCAAAACCCCACATGAACGAACCCCACACCGAGATATCTCGGCGCAGGTTGGGCTCGGCGGATGCCGGAGATGGGGAAGCCGCTTCAGCCACGGAGGATCTGCCGGGGCGGCGCGGTAGGACGCCTCACGATGGCCCATTGTAGTACGCGTCCCTGGCGCACACAATGGGCCCCGCGGCGCAGACCGCCGCGACGGTCAAAGGGTTACGGCTGCGCCCGCTGCGGCGTTCCCGCGGCCTCGGCGGCGGTCTCAAACCGGTCCTGGAGCGCCTCGGCCACCTTTGTCGCGGCGGCCTCGAGCACGTGGACATGATACACGCGGCCCACGTCCACTCGGACGGCGCGCTCGACCAGCCCGGGCGCTCCCGGCGACCCGTTGATAGGCAGACCGAGGGCGCTGGCCGTCAGAACGACGCCGTCGCCGGGACCGTACGACACCGTCGCCCCGGGCAGCTGACCCGTCACGCCGGCCGCGGTCTGAGGACCGCCCGTGCGGCTCGGATCGTTGTCGCAGTAGAAATTGTACACGCGAATGCCCGCGGGGATGGGGCGCGTATTGAGGGCCGTGAGCACAAGGTTGCCGTCGTCGGCCGGAAGCGACCACGGCTGCGACGCCGTCGCCCGCCAGAACGGAAAGACCGGGTCCATCGCGCGGGCAAGCGGTGTCCTCGCCGACCCGACAAACGGCATGAACGATGGGGCGTGCTCCCCGAGATAGGGCATCAGCGCGCCTTCGTTCGGGACCGCGACCATCACCAGGCGGTTTACGAGACCGGCCCAGCCGTCCACGTCGTACGCGATGTTCCAACGCGCGAACAGACCGCCGACACTGTAGCCGACTACGTTGATCTTGGCCGCGTAGGTCGCCGGCAGCACGACGTTCCGGACGTACGCCGCCAGCGCGCGCGCGCCGTCCTCCAGTCCGACCACGCGAGAGTCGTACGGGAACCAGAACAGCGTCGGCAGGTCGCCGGCGTCGGTGTACCCGAACTGCGCGAGTCTCTTCACCACGAGCTGATCGGGCCTGGACCGCCGTTCGTTGGCGAACCCGGGGATGATCACGGTCGGCAGCAGGAGCGTGATGTCGCGGTGCGTGGTGACGGTACTCGTGCCGCGGTGGATCGCCACGTCGACGGGAAATTTCAGATTGTCCGTCAATGGGGCGACCGGGGCGAACGATCCGACCCGCCGGCCGCCGACCGAGATGACGCCGTGCGGCAGGTCGAAGTCCATGACGACGCTGGCGGGCACCTGGCCGAGCGAGAACGTCGTGCGGCGGGCCACGGCGCCGACGCCGGTCGCCACGGACACCGTCGCCGAGCCGGCCCCCGGCGTCGCGAGACCCTGGGCCAGCACGGTGATTCGGAGCGCCCGCGCGGCGGGCAGCGTAATCTCCGCGGCCGCGCCGGCAGCCGGTACGACCGCGGCGGCACCAACCACCGCCGGGGTCGGTGCGCCCACCTGGGCGGTCGCGGCACCCGGAACGAGGACGGCGCCGGCGAGGAGCAGGCCGGCGATCCGGCGCAGGGCGCGGCCCTCCCGGTGGAGGCAGTGTCGAGGGTCCATATCAGACTATTTCCCCTCACGCGCCGGCCTCCTGCGCCCTATCGACACGGCCGCCTTGCACCACGGCAGGGAAAGCGCGGTGAAGTCACGGAAGAGGCCTGCAGGTCCCGCGCCCGGACCTCACGGGGCGGCGACGAACGACGGGGCCCATGCTCCTCTGGCCGGCATTCCTCTGGGGACTGTTGCTCGTCCCCGCGCTCGCCGCGGGCTACGCGTGGATGCTGCGCCGCCGCGTGCCCCACTCGATCACGTTCCCGGCCGTAGAGATTGTGGCCGCGGCAGACCGGCGCGCGCATCAGAGGCGCATCACTCCCGCCGGATTGTTCATCGCCGCGGTCGGCGCCGCCGTCCTCGCCCTGGCCCGCCCCACGGTCCCGATGCCGCAGCCCGTCAACCGGTCCGCCGTCATGCTCTCGATCGACGTGAGCGGCAGCATGCTGTCCCAGGACATCATGCCCTCACGCCTGGAGGCCGCGAAGGCCGCCGCACGAGGGTTCGTCGCGGGCCTCCGCCGTGGGATTCCGGTTGGATTGGTCACATTCGCGCGCGACGCGCGGCTGGTCGCCTCCCCGACAGAGGACCGCGGGCGCATCTTCGGGGCGATCGACGGCATTACGGTGCGGCACCGCACGGCGATCGGCGAAGGTCTGATTGAGGCCGTGGCAGCGCTGCCCGAGCGCACGCGGCCGCCGCACGACGGTTCGCCGCCGCCGGTTTCCGCGACACCGAAGCCGCCCGGCGTGGTCGTGCTGCTCTCCGACGGTCAGAACAACAGCGGGATCGATCCCCTCGACGCCGCCGAGTGGGCGCGGCGTCAGCAGGTACGGGTATACACGGTCGGCATCGGCCAACCGCTCGGCTCCACGACCGGGCTCATGATCGGCGGGCCGCTGGACGGGGCTACGCTTCAATCCATCGCACAGCGCACCGGCGCCACGTACCACCACGCGTCATCGGCCGGAGAGCTCAAAACCATCTACCGCACGATCACCCGCAGCGTCGGCTGGAAGGTGCAGCCGGTCGAGGTTACGGGGGCGCTCGGCGCGCTCGTTGCCCTCGCTCTTCTCGCGGCGCTGGCGCTGTCCGTCCGCTCGCAGCCCCTGCCGTCCTAAACCGCCGGCGCTAGGGCCGCCAGCCGAGCAGAACCGCGAGCGCCGGAAGCGACAGCGCGGCCGTCAGCACCATGAGCGCCACAAACGAAGGCCCGCCGGCCGTCGCGGCGCGGCGGTCGAGCGCCTCGAGCACCATGAGCCGGAGGCCGTCGAGGGCATGATAGATGACGGCCGCGACCAGCCCCGCCTCCATCGGAATGAGATACGGCATGCCGTAGGCCGCGACCGTGCGATCGTAGAGATCGGGGGCGAGCGGCACCAGCGCGACGTCGAGCACGTGCACCAGCAGAAACGCCAGGATGCCCGCGCCGGCGGTGCGGTTGAGGGCGAACGCCCACTGTCCTTGGAGGCTCCAGCGGCCGATCGGCTCACGGCGGACGGCCCGCACCGCGAGCGCCGCCGCGATCGACAGCACAGCCAGGTAGGTGGCCGTGGCGATCGTCACGAGCCCGCCCGTCAGCGCCGCGGGGATCCACGTGTACGCGGAGAGAGGACCATCGCGGTGCGGCGGGGATGACGCCGCCGCCACCGTGGCCGTACCAAGCGCGAAGACGCCGACCGTCACGGCCGCCGCGGCGACGTCGAGCGCGGCGCGCACCCCGGGCCGCCGGACCACCTCCCGCAGCATGCCCTGCACGCCGACGACCCCGTGCGTGAGGGCGAGCAGCAGCAGCGCCCAGTCGAACACGCGCCAGCCGGTGCCGCGCCACCGCGCGTCGACGAACGCGGCCGTCGTTGTGGAGGGGACCGCGGCGTAGTGCATGACAAAGAGATGGATCAGCACGAACGCGATCATGGCGAGACCGCTGATCCGGAGGTAGTACCAGGCGAACGCCTGCCGCCCCACCCTAGCGATGGACGGCGCCCTTTCGCAGCAGTTGAATGGACAAGAGCGGATTCACGCCGACCGGGCAGACGGTCACGCAGTTGCCGACGCTGTGGCACGCAAAGACGCCGCCGTCCGCGGACACACGGCTGAGGCGCGCGGACCCCTCGGTATCGCGCGTATCGGCGCTGATGGCGTAGGCGCGGTTAAGGGCGGCCGGCCCGAGAAACTCCGGGACGATCGCGGCGACCGGGCAGGCCGAGTAGCAGGCGCCGCAGGAGATGCAGTCGATCTGCCGGTTCACGACCTCCCGCACAGCGTCGCCGGGTGGCACGACGGCCGGCTCCCCGGCCGGGCCGAGCAGCGACCGCACCTCGCCGACGTAGAACGGATCCACCGCGCGGTACTTGTCGAAGAACGGGCGCAGATCGACGAGCAGATCCTTGACCACCGGAAGCGAGCGCAGCGGTTCGACGCTCACCGGCGACCGCAGATGTTCGAGGCGCAGTCCACAGGCCAGGCCTTCACGCCCGTTGATGACCATCGCGCACGAGCCGCACATGCCCGCCCGGCACGAGTACCGGAACGCCAGCGTGGGGTCTTCACGCTCGAGAATCCAGAACAGCGCGTCGAGCACGCTCATCATCGGGCGCGCCTCGACCTCGTAGGCCTGCCAGCGCGGGCGGCGGTCCTCCACAGGGTCAAACCGTTTCACGCGGACGATCATGCGGGCGCGACACCCTGCGGAACGCCGACATCGCGGGGCGTGAGACGCGTCAGCCGGACCGGCTCTGTCCACGGGTCCCGGCCCGCCGCCTGGTGGATGTTGACGAGCCAGTGCGCGTCGTCGCGGTGGGGAAAGTCGCTCCGCGCGTGCGACCCGCGGCTTTCCCGCCGGTACCGCGCGGCCGTCGCGGTGAGCCGGGCCGCGGTCAGCAAATTGCGCATGTCGAGCACCTGGTGCCAGGCGAGGTTGGCGCGCCGCCCCGCGTTCGCACCGGCTCCGGGCGCCAGGCCCGCGCGGTCGAGCCGTTCCTCGAGCACGCCGATCTCGTCGAGCGCACTTCGGAGCCCCGTCTCATCGCGAATGAGGCCGACGTGCTCCCACATCACGCGCTCGAGGGCCTCGCGGATCGCAAACGGGTTCTCGGACCGCGCGCGCTCGAGCGGCGCCGTCGCGGCGCGCTGCGCGCCCTCCGCCTCCCGGACGTCCGGCGCGGCGTCGGGCAGCGACGCGCACAGATCGGCCGCCGTGAGGCCGGCGCGCATGCCGAACACGCAGGACTCCGCCACGCCGTTGCCGCCGAGGCGGTTCGCGCCGTGCACGCCGCCGGCGTCTTCGCCCGCGACGAGGAGGCCCGGCATCGCCGTGCGGCAGTGCGGGTCGATGCGCACGCCGCCCATGTGGAAATGCGCGGTCGGGGTTACTTCCACCGGGCCGTGCGCGAGATCGTAGCCCACCTCGGCGCAGCGCCGCGCCATGCCCGGAAAGTGCTCGAGGACGAAGTCCGCGCCGAGGTGGGAGGCGTCGAGCAGCACGCCGCCCGCCGGCGTTCCGCGTCCCGCCATGATCTCGCAATAACTGGCCCGCGACACGACGTCGCGCGTCGCGCGCTCCATGCGCTCCGGATCGTACCGGACCATGAACCGCTCGCCCTGCGCGTTGCGGAGGTAGGCGCCGGCCCCGCGCAGTCCCTCCTCGAGCACCATCCCGGAGAGGCGGGACGCCCCCGCCAAGAGCCCGGTCGGGTGGAACTGCATCATCTCCATGTCGATCAAATCGCCGCCGGCGCGGTACGCCATGGCGTAGCCGTCGCCGGTCTTCTCGAGCGACGGGGCCGAGAACGTGTACATGCGCGGCCCGCCGCCGGTCGCGAGCACGACGACGCGGGCCTGCGAGAGCACAAACTCTCCTGTCGCGTGCCGCAGCAGCAGGGTGCCCGCGATGCGGCCGCCGGGCCGGTCGTGCAGCAACTCCACCGCGCGGGTCTCGTCCAGCACCCGGATGTCCCGCGCGAAGAGCTGGTCGTGCAGGCGGCTCACGATCTCGATGCCGGTGAGATCGCCCCGGTGCACGGTGCGGTCGAACGACTGCCCGGCGAACGCCTTTTGATGGATGCGGCCGTCCGGGCGCCGGTCGAAGAAGACGCCGATCCTCGTCTCCAGGCGCCGGATGATCTCGGGCGCCTCCGACACGAGGGTCCACGCCAGCTCCTGGTCGTTCAGAAACTGCCCGCCGAGGATGGTGTCCCGGAAATGCAGGCCGGGCGAGTCGGCGGGATCGAGCGCCGCGTTGAAACCGCCCTGCACGAGGCGCGTACAGCCGCTCTTGCCGACGAGCCCCTTGCTGGCCACGACGATCCGCAGCCGGGGATTCGTATCGTACGCGTGCAGGGCGGCCATCAACCCTGCGCCGCCGCTGCCGAGGATCAGAATGTCACACGCGAGCGTCTCCCATCGATCGGTCACGGAGCGAGCCCCATCTTCGCGTAGATCTGCGCGAGCCGCTCCTGCGCGGTCCGCGCGACGTCACGGTAGAGGCTCGCGCCCTCCGCGTCCATCGCGACGGTGAGCGGGCCGAACGCCCGCACCCGGAACTCCCACAGGCACTCCGGCATGAGGTCTTCCCAGTACACGTGCTCGATCGCCTCGACCTGCTCGGTCTCGACCGACGCCGCGCCGCCGACGATCGCGAAGTACGCGCCGCCATATTCCCGGAACGCCGCGCTGCTGTCGTCCGCCAGGCCGCCCTTGCCGATGATCGCGCGCACCCCGTAGTCGCGCAGCAGGCCGCGCGTAAAGCGCTCCATCCGCGTGCTCGTCGTCGTGCCGACGGTGGTCGGCTCGTACCCGCTCGGCGCGGTGGACGACGGACGGACGTTGGGCGCGACGTGGAGGAGGACCCCGCCGCGCAGATCCGCGGGCGGCGCCTGCCCGTGGTCGAAGATCCGGATCATCGTGGCGTCGCGAACGCCCCAGATCACGCCGTCGAGCGTCACGGTATCGCCGGCGCGGAGCCGGCGGACGTCCTCCTCGGACAGCGGGGGGCGCAGGCGGTAGTCCATCGGTCAGTACCCGATCTCTACCCGTCCGTCGTTGAACACCCGGGCGCGCCGCCGTTCACCGCGCCAGCACTGCATGTTGACCGCGACGGGATTGAGCGTGATGTGCGTCCAGGCCGTCTCGATGTGCACGGCCAGCGCCGTCGTCTCCCCGCCGAGGCCCATCGGCCCGATGCCGGTGCTGTTGAGCGCGTCGCGCAACTCGACCTCGAGCGCGGCGATCTTCGGATCCGGATGCGGCTCGCCGACCGGGCGCAGCGTCGCCTTCTTGGCGAGCATCATGCAGAGATCGGACGAGCCGCCGATGCCGACCCCGACGATCGTCGGGGGGCACGGCCGGCCGCCGGCCCCGACACACGTCTCGAGGATGAACTTCTTGATGCCGGCCTCCCCGTCGGCGGGCAGCAGCATCTTGAGAAACGACATGCTCTCAGACCCTGAACCCTTCGGCATCATCATGATGTCGATGTGGTCGATCGCGCTCGAGAACTCCACGTGAAAGACCGGGATGCCGTCGCCGCTGCTGGTCTGCCGGTTCTCGCGCCGGATCGGCGAGACGATGCTGGAGCGCAGCGGGGTCTCGCGGGTGGCCCGCTCCACCCCGCGCCGGAGCGCGTCGATCATCGCCGCGCCGTCGATCGTGATCCCGCGGCCGATCGTGATCCAGAAGATCGGGATGCCGGTGTCCTGGCACACCAGGGTCTGCTTGCGGTCGGAGACGTCCATCGCCTTGAGCATCGTCGTCAGAATGCCGCGAGGGCCCGGCAACGATTCGCGGGCCGCGGCCGCCCGCAGCGCCTCCCGGACGTCCGGCGGGATGTCGATCTGCGCCTCGACGTACAGCCGCCGGCCGAGGTCCTCGAAGAACGCGTCGGGGTTCACGAGCGTGGATGCGTGGTCCATCGGCATCTCCTGTCGAAGCACTGCGCGGGGGTTCTGCTGTTGGGGAGCCGCCTCCTTCACGCGGCGAGCAGGAGTGCGGCGGGAGTTACTTCGTCAGTAGCTTGCGGATAGATTTCAATTCCCGCCGACGTGTCGCGGTGGTCTTGGGATATGCCGTCCTAAGGTCGTTGAGCGCATCAAGAACAATCTGGGAGACAATCAACCTGGCATTCTCCTTATCGTCGGCGGGAACGACGTACCATGGCGCATGATGGGTGCTGGTCGCGTCCAGGCACTCCTCATACGCCTGCATGTAATCCTTCCAGTATTTCCGCTCATGAACGTCGGCGAGGCTGAACTTCCAGTTCTTGTCCGGTTCATCAATGCGCTCGAGGAAGCGCTTGCGTTGTTCGTCCTTTGACAGGTGGAGGAAAATTTTGATGGTCCGCGTTCCGTTCCGATGGAGATGGCGTTCCAGGTCCACGATGGAGCGATAGCGCTCCTCCCAAATGGTCTTCTCATCGCACGCCTCCTCGGAAAGCCCCTCGCTGCGGAGAATTTCCGGATGCACGCGAACCACCAGGACTTCCTCGTAATAGGAACGGTTGAATATGCCGATCCGCCCGCGTTCCGGCAGACAGCGCGTCGTGCGCCAGAGAAAATCGTGTTCCAGTTCGTCGGCGCTCGGCTGTTTGAAACTGGAAACCTGGCAGCCTTCCGGATTGACGCCGGACATTACGTGGCGGATGGCGCCGTCCTTGCCTGCAGCGTCCATCCCTTGAAAAATCAGCAGCAGTGCGTAACGGTTAGAAGCGTACTGCAGGTATTGTAGCGAACTCAACTTCTCAACGTGTTCTCCTAGGAGTTTTTGATACTGCTCCTTCGACTTGCAAAAGGGCTTCACATTCGTTGGCCATTTGTCGAGGTTTACCGTTTTCCCGGGCCGCACACGGAATTTCTTTGATTCGATTTTCATCTTCATCCCTTCGATGCCGTCTGCCCTGTTCGAATCTCCCGCTCCGCCCAAGGCGATTGGCTTACAGCTAGGCTACAGCAGGAGCATCGTGGAACGCTAGAACGCCGCGCAAACCCTTGAAAATCGTGGCGGCGGGGGCCGGAGTTGAACCGCTTTCCGTACTCTCTCCCGCCGCAAGGGCTCCAACCACCGAGCGTTCTGGAAGGAAGAGGCATCGAGGCCCTCCTGACTGGCGCGTATTGCGGGCCGAATCACTTGCCGTCCTCAGCGTATCATTTGGAATCATCCGTTGTCCCGATATGTAGGATATGGTAGGATAAGGCATGGGTGACCTTGCATGAAACGGACAATCTATTTTCCGGAGTCGCTCGATCGCCGACTCCTCACGTATGTGCGGACGCGGCCGGGAATGACGATCTCTTCTGTCATTCAACAAGCGGTAGACGCACTGATTTCGCGCAACGATCCTCATCGCATTCTTCGGCTGGCGGGTCTTGTCCGCCGCGCCTCAGGTCCGGGGGCCAGAGACCGGGCCGAGGACAGCACGATTGGCCGCGAACGCGAGCGATAAGCTACCGTCCGGCGTCGTCCTCGACGCCGGACCTGTTATCGCGTTGTCGTATGAATCCGATCGTGACCACGCGATCGCACGGCTAGGATTTGATACCTTGATCGCCGCGCGCAGCCGCCTCATCATTCCCCTTCCCATCATGTTCGAGGTGTACAAATGGCTGTTGTATGAGGCCGGTGCGCCGGTTGCGCAGACTGCTCTGGCGCACATGCGTAAGGCTTTGGACATTATCTTTCCGGCTCAACGTGATCTTGACGATACCGTTGCCCTCGTTGGAGCGCTCGGCCCGGGATGGAAGGGCTCACTGGAAGATGCCCTGGTAGCCGCGGTCGCGCTCCGCCTGCGATTACCGGCGTGGACCCTCAATTACCGCGACCTCGGAGCCTTTCCGAGGCTCGAGTTGTGGGCCCCGTAGCGCCGACGTAGGACTTCGGGCAATGCCGACACCGCGGGCCGGGACGCACAATCTCACTCGGCTAGGATTGCTGCTTGAATACGCCACGCTTAGCTGGAACGTGGCCGGCGTCGTCATCCTCGCGTTCGCCGCGTACGCGGCCCGGTCGGTGGCGCTCGCGGGTTTCGGCCTACACTCCCTCATCGAGATCTTCGCATCGATAGTCGTCGTCTGGCACCTTTTGGGCATCCATCTCGACCGTGAACGCACCGCGCTGAGGCTGATCGGCATCGCCTTCGTGCTGCTGGTCGTCTACATCGCGTCGCAGCTGGCCTACACCGTCCTGGCGAGAATCCACCCCGAGGCGTCCGCCGCCGGCATCGGATGGACGGCGGCCACCTTCGTCGTCATGCTGCTGCTCGCGCACGGCAAGCGCGTCACGGGGGAGCGTCTCGGAAATGAAGTTCTACGAACGGAGTCGCGCGTCACGCTCATCGACGCCTATCTCGCCGGCGCGGTGCTCGTGGGGTTAACGCTGAATGCGCTCGCCGGCTGGTGGTGGGCCGACCCGCTGGCATCCCTGGTTATCGTCTACTACGCCGTCCGGGAAGCGCGGCACGCCTTCGCGGAAAGCGCCTAGAGAACGATCTCGTCGATGTAGCACCAGCGCCAATCTTCCCCGGGCTCGAACGACTGGATGATCGGATGCCGCGTCGCGTGAAAGTGCTTGGTCGCGTGGCAGTTCTTCGAGTCGTCGCAGCAGCCGACGTGCCCGCACGTGAGACACAGCCGCAGATGCACCCACGTGTCGCCCATCTCAAGACATTCCGTGCACCCCGTTCCGGACTGGGTCACCTTGTGAATTTGACTCAGATGCTTGCAGGCCGTCGTGGCCATCGCGTCCTCCGGGAGGCGGATTTAGGCGGGCGCCCACGCGTCGCGCAAGAACCGCAGCCAGTTGCCGTGCATGATCGCCGCCACGTCGTCGGGCCGGTACCCCCGCCCGGCCAGCAGCGCCGGAATCTTCTGCAGATCGGCGATCGTGTCAAGGTCGTGCGGCGACCCTTCGCGGCCGAAGCCACCGTCCAGGTCGGTGCCGATCGCGGCGTGCCGGACGCTGCCGGAGATCTGGCAGAGATGGTCGATGTGGGCGATGACGTCCTGCAGGGTGACGCCTACGTTGCTGTCGCCGTGCCGCCAGCCGGCCCGCAGCATCCAGCAGTCCAGCGCGACCCCGATCACCCCGCCGCGCGCGGCGATGGCGCGGATTTGCTCGTCGGAGAACTGGCGCTGGTGCGGTACGAGCGCGCGGCAATTGTTGTGGCTGGCCAGAACCGGGCCGTCCCAGCGATCGAGCGTCTCCCAAAACGCATCGTCGGAGGAGTGGGTCAAGTCCACCAGCGTGCGGTGGCGCTTCATCTCCGCGAGGAGCGCCGTGCCGAGTTCGGAAAGACCCGCCTCGGTGGACGTCCCGCCGGCGTATCGTCCGGGACCGTAGTGCGCGAGCCCGATGGCCCGCAGGCCGGCGGCATGCCACTCCCCAAGGTCGCGTGGCTCGAGGATCGGATCAGCGCTCTCCATGCTGATGACAAAGCCGAGCGGCGGCGTGGCGCTCGCGTCGTTCTCAGGATGCGCGGCATCCCACGCTTCCCACTCCGCTATGTGCGCGTTGAGGCCACGCAGATCGCTGAGAATTCGGACGTGTCCCTGGCGCTCTAGGCCTCGATAGTAGGCCAGCTGTCCGTGGGCCGTCCCGTACGCCTGCGCGGTGCTCGCGTAGTCGATGTTGGGCTCGGGCCGGCCCGTCGACCGGGCGATCAGCGTCGCAAAACTGAGTGCAACGCGTCCGTGGCGCATCTCCGGATAGGCGAGCGTGCCCATGCCCCGGCCCTTGCCGGGGGTATTCTTTTCGTCTGCGCGGATGGTATACACAGAGTTGAGGAGGTTGCGGTTCCACTGGAGCGCGTTCATGGACAGATCGAGATGCGCGTCAACGATGAGCACTGGTCAACCTCTAAAAGTCATGGTGCCGGGGGACGGAGTTGAACCGCCGACGCCCGGATTTTCAGTCCGCTGATGGGCTTTCGTCAAGTACAGGTGGGAGATGCGCGACAACGTAGGAAGCGTAGCGTAGTGCATTCAGCACCTGCTCACGGGTCAGTGCATAGGCTTGCTCAACAGCTTCCGTACTTTCCCCTGCCGCAAGGGCCCCAACTACCGTTGCAACATCCATCCGCGTGCCGGTGAGGCAAGGCTTTCCAAACCGGATACCTGGATCCAACGTAACCCCGGGGAAGATCTCCACATTGGCATCAAGATCCAACGAGATCCATCTCCTTCATCAGGTCCGTGCCAAGCATGGAACACCGTCAGAATCTGTACAACACCACCGGTTATTCGGTAAACGATTCGGTAGTTGCCTAGAATCACTTCGCGAATTGTTTCGTCCTGTAACTCTGGGACCACGCGACCCGAGAAGGGAAAGTGCCCAAGCCGATCAACGGCGTCGACGATTTGCTCGACCACCAGAGCGGCATACCGAGCCGAGTCACAGTGCTATGAAGGATCGAATCGCCTCAACATCCTCGACCGCCTGGTCTGTCCAGACGATCGAAATCACCGCACCAGTCGATCCTTCGCCTCGGGGTGGGGCACTGTCTCACCAGCTTTGGTTTGGGCAAGGCCCCGCTCGACCTTCGCGAGGAAGCAAAGGCGCTCGATCGCGTCTTCGAAAGTGGCATCTTCCGGGAGCTTCTGGACAGCCTCGAGAATCTTACGCTTTGGGCCGTCGGGAGTCATGTGCCCCTCCCCGCACCGGGGATTGAATGTCCGGCCACGCGGCCAGAGTATTCTTAACACCAAGGGTAACAGAGCCGATCTCTGGTAGCAACGTCGTTTTTTCGTGGTGGGTTTGTCTGATAGCCTGCACTCGGGAAAGGATGGTGCCGGGGGACGGAGTTGAACCGCCGACACGGGGATTTTCAGTCCCCTGCTCTACCACCTGAGCTACCCCGGCACAAGCGCTTGCGGGCCGAGTCAGAGTATAGCCTACACCGTCTGACGGGGGCAAGACCGGGTAAATACGTCCCACGGGGACGGAGGTGGAAGATGCTGCACGAAAAGGATCTCGACCAGTACCGTCGCACGATCGAAGAGGCCGTGGTGGCTACGGGCCGGGACGACATCGGCGTGGGCAAGGTGACCGAAGCGCGCGACGGCATCCTTGCCGTCGAGTTTTCCCGGGGGACGCACAGCCATACGGCCGAGATTCCGGCGGCGGCGCTCCAGGACCATGAGGGCGCGCGCCGCGTGGTGACCGTGGCGATTCGCGGCATCAGCAAGGAAGTCGCCCAGGAACAGCTGCAGAAAGCGATCTAGGCCGGCCGCCGCAGCCAAACGACCTTAACGTTCGTAGCAGCGCGCAGCACGTAAACGCCGCGGGGCGGGTCCTCAGAGAGGACCCGCCCCGCTTCGTATAGTCGAGAAGGACCGGCTAGGCCCGGCGACGGCCTACTGCACGTTCACCTCGATGCTCGCCGCGTCGGACTGCGCGCCGTTCACGATCTGCACCGCGCTGATGACATAGGGGAACTTCACCAGCGGGAACGCCTGGAGGCTCAGCGGGATCTGCCACGTGCCGTTCGCGGCGGCGGTCGTCTGCGCGCGGACCGTCTGCCCGAGGAGCCGCGGCTGCGCCGTCACGACGACGAGCGCCCCCGGTTGTGCCTGACCCTGCACGGTAATAGTTGTGCCCACCGCCGCCCCGTTGCCGGGCGACGTGATCGTCGGCACGGCCATCGCGGTCGGGACCGTGGCCGCGCTCGACGGGGTCGTCACCGCCACCTGGTACGCCTGGTTCGTGCCCTGCACGACGTAGAACCGTGCGGCCCGGCCGTTCTGCAGCGCGCTGAAATCGGCGGCCTGGCCGTTAAGCGTGATCTGGGCGTCCGGCAGGACCACGTAGGACGTGCCGCTCGCGAGCGTCACGGTCCGGTTGCTGGCATTGACGCTGGCGATACGGCCGGCCGGCGACAGCCGGTAACTGGCTGTGATCTTCGTCGCCTGATTGCCGCTTGCATCAACGACAACCTGATCGCCCCGCTGAAGCGTGCCGAGCGCCGCCGATCCGCCGGCATTCGTATCCGCGTTGTAGCGGTAGATCGCGGTCTGCGGGGTCACGGCGTACGTATAGTCCTGATTGTTCGCCCGCACGACGATCTGCGGATTCTGTCCGGTGGTCACCGCCGTCAACCGGCCCGTGACCTCGCCCGACGCTGCCACCGGCGGCGCCGCCGCGGCCGGCGTGCCTCCGCTGCTGCTGATCAGAATCGTCTGGTTGGCCGCGACCCACTGGACGCCGGCGCCGAGGGCCTCGCTGATGAAGCGGAGCGGCACCATGGTCCGCCCGTTGATCGTGAACGCGGGGACGTCCAGCAGCGACGGTGAGTTGTTGACCCGGGCCTGGCGCGAGCCCACCGTCAGTTCGACGGTCTGCCCGCCGCGAACGGCGACGATGTGCTGGGAACGAGGGTCGTAGTCCACGGTCGCGCCCAGTCGCTCGAAGATGCCGCGCAGCGGAACGAGCACGCGGCCCTGAATCATACTCGGCGGCACATCGAAATTAACCGGCTGGCCGTCGATAAAGACCCTGATCATCCCCTGCGCGCCCGACGGGACGGGCGCCGCGACCGAGATCGCCACCGCGAGCGCGAGGGCGATCCACACCGCGCGTTTGCTGTTCATTTGAAATCTCACCTTCCTTATACAAGTATCCGGTTTAAAGCGGGCTGGATTGGAGGCACACACAACCCCGAGGACCAGCCCCGGGGCGCTTACACTCAAGCATACCCTGGACCGGAAGGGGTCTAACTTACCACCCTAAGCGCAGGAGTCCCTCCCCAATGCGGCGAACGCGGTGCGACACGTTTCACCCGGAGCCGTGATGCTCAACGGGGACCGCGGTCCGAGGCTTCGAGCGGAGGACGTACTCGTCCGATTCGGGGGCGTGACGGCCCTGTCGGGCGTCGGTATGGACGTCCGGGGCGGCGAGATCCTCGCGCTCATCGGTCCGAACGGCGCCGGGAAGACGACGCTGATCAACACAATCAGCGGGGTCTACCGTCCGGCGGCGGGCCGGATCTTCCTCGACGGCCGCGAGATCACCGGCCGGGCGCCCGACGAGGTCGCCCGCCGCGGCGTCGCCCGCACGTTCCAAAACGTCTCGCTGTTCGGCGGGATGACCGTCCTCGAGAACATCCTGGTGGGACGGCACATCCACATGCGCGCGGGCATCCTGGCCTCCGGCATCTACTGGGGATGGGGCGAGCGGGACGAACTCCGGCACCGCGAAGCCGCCGAGCGCATCATCGACTTTCTCGAGATCTCCCACATCCGAAAGGCGGCCGCGGGGACGCTGCCATACGGCCTGCGCAAGCGCGTGGACCTCGGACGGGCGCTCGCAGCTGAGCCGACCGTCCTGCTGCTGGACGAGCCCATGACCGGGATGAACCGTGAAGAGAAAGAGGACATGGTCCGGTTCATCCTCGACATCAGCGATGAGTGGGCGCCCGCGATCGTGTTGATCGAGCATGACATGGGGGTCGTGATGGACATCTCGAACCGGGTCGTCGTGCTGGACCACGGCCGGAAGATCGCCGAAGGCGTGCCGGATCAGATCCGCACCAACACCGACGTCCTGCGCGCCTACCTCGGGGCGGCGCCGGCGGCGGTGCCGGGAGCGGCACGATGACGGTACGCGACGCCGCCCCGGCCACGCTGCCCGCCCTGCTCCTAGCCCACGCGGAAACCGGCGGCGCTCGCATCGCCATCCGTGAGAAGGAGTACGGGATCTGGCAATCCCACACGTGGGCGCAGAGTCTCGACCGCGTCCACGCGCTCGCGAAGGGGTTCGCGCAACTCGGCTTCGGGCGCGGCGACCGGCTCGCGCTCGTCGGGGACAACCGGCCGGAACTCTACTGGGCGCTGCTCGCCGCGCAGGCGCTGGGCGGGATCCCTGTCCCCGTCTACCAGGATGCGACGGCCGGCGAGCTCCAGTACGCGATCGCGCATGCCGGCGCGCGGATCGTGGTGGCCGAAGACCAAGAACAGGTCGACAAGATCCTGGAAGTACGCGGGCAGCTGCCCGCGGTCGAGCACATACTCTACAAAGATCCGAAAGGTCTGCGCCATTACGCCGAGCCGGGCCTTCAGAGCCTCGACGGCGTCTTCGCCCTCGGCCGCGAAAGCGATGGCGCCGGTCCCCTCTCGGCATCCCTGGCCCGCGCCGCAGGCCCAGGGACGAACGGCCCCGCGGCGTTTCGCGCGCTCGTCGAGGGCATCGGCCCGGAGGATGTCGCGCTGATCAGCTACACGTCCGGGACCACCGGGGCGTGCAAGGGTGTGATGCTTTCGCACCGCGCGCTCATCGAGACCGGCCGGAGCTTCCTCCAGGTGGTGCCGGTCGGACCGTCCGACGAGATGCTGGCGTATCTGCCGATGGCCTGGGTCGGCGACACGTTCTTCTCCGTGGTGATCGCGCTGCTGAGCGGCGCGGCGATCAACTGCCCGGAGAGCGTGGAGACCGTTCGCGCGGACTTCCGGGAGATCGGCCCGACCGTGACGTTTGCGCCCCCGCGCATCTGGGAGAGCCTGCTCGCCCAGTGTCAGGTGAAGATCGAGAATGCCGACTGGCTCAAACGCGGAGTCACCCGCCGGCTCGTGGGCGCGGCGATGCAGGAGGCCCGCCGGACCCTGCAGGGCGGCCGCTCCACCGCGGCCGACCGCGTGCGCCGCGCCGTCGGCGAGCCGCTCGTGTTCGCGGCCCTGCGCGATCAGCTCGGCCTGCGCCGCATCCGGGTGGCCATCACCGGCGGCGCGCCCATCGCCCCGGAGGTGCTCGAGTTCTTCCGGGGCATCGGGGTGAATCTCACGCAGCTCTACGGGATGACCGAATGCAGCACGCCGGCAACCGTGCAGCCCGGGAACCAGGTGAAGCCGGACACGGTGGGCCCGCCGATTCCGGGCGTGCAGCTCCGCATCGACGAAACCGGGGAAGTCCTCATCGCTTCCCCTGGCTTGTTCTCCGGGTACTTTCACGACCCGGCGGCGACGGCCGAGGCCCTGCGCGACGGCTGGCTCAAGACGGGCGACGCCGGGCTGCTCGATCCGGACGGCCACCTCGTGATCCTCGACCGGGCCAAGGACGTCTCGCACCTCGAAGACGGCACGGTGTTCGCGCCGCAGTACGTCGAGAACAAGTTGAAGTTCAGTCCCTACATTAAAGAGGCGGTGGCGCTCGGCCACGCCCGGCCCTACGTCGCCGCGATGGTCAACATTGATCCCGAGGTCGTCGGCAACTGGGCGCAGCGGCGCCAGGTCGCCTACTCGGGGTATACCGACCTCGCCCAGAACCCCCGCGTCGCGGACCTCGTCACCGACGAGATCCGGCGCATTAACGAACTGCTCGCGCCCGAGCTCCGGGTGCGGCGCTTCGTGGTGCTCCATAAGGAACTGGATCCGGACGACGCCGAGATCACCCGCACCCGTAAAGTGCGCCGGCGGTTCGTCGCGGAAAAGTACGCGCCGATCATCGAGGCCCTATACGATCCCGCCGCGTCGGAGATCGCGGTGCGCGCCACCGTCCGCTACGAGGACGGACGCGAAGCGCAGGTCTCGCGCTCACTGCGGATCTACAGCCTGGACCCCGTCGGCCCCGTCCCCGTCGCCTAGCCGTGTCGCCGGATCTGAGCTACGGCCTCGAACTGCTCGTGAGCGGCCTGCTCGTCGGCGTGCTCTACGCCATGGTCGCGCTGGGATTCGTCCTCATCTATAAGGCGTCGGACGTGTTCAACTTCGCCCAGGGTGCGATGACGTTCTTCGCCGCGCTCGCGCTGGTGAGCGTCCTGCCGCGCCTCGGGTGGCCGCTCAGCCTCCTCTTCGTCGTGGCGCTGATGGTGGCGCTCGCGGTCGTGGTCGAGCGGTTCGCGCTCCGGCCGCTCGTGGGCCGGCCGCCGCTCGCGCTCGCGATGTCCACGCTCGGCATCACGTTCGCGCTCGGGGGCCTCGCGCAGGCCATCTGGGGCACCGAGCCTCGGCGGCTCTCACTGGGGATCTCGACCGAGCCGATCCAGGCCGGCGGCATCCTCATCAATCGCGTAGACCTGTTCGCGGCCGGCGCGGTGGCGGTCATCGTCGCCGCGCTCATCTGGTTCTTTCAGCGGACCAAAGTCGGGTTGGGGCTGCGCGCGGTCGCGGACGACCCCGAGGCGGCCATGTCGGTCGGCATCGCGCTGCGCCGGGTGTGGGTGGTCGCGTGGACGCTCTCCGGCCTCGTCGCCATCGCTGCCGGGATCCTGTGGGGGAACCGCATCGGGGTCGGGTTCGCGGTGTCCCTGATCGCGTTCAAAGCGCTGCCGGTGCTCATCATCGGCGGCATCGACAGCATCCCGGGCGCGATCGTCGGCGGCCTGATCGTCGGGGCGACGGAGAGCCTCGCGGAGGGCTTCATCGGTCCCCTGGTCGGGGGCGGCCTGCAGGACATCTTCCCCTATCTCGTGGCCCTCGTGTTTCTGATGGTGCGGCCGTACGGGCTGTTCGGGCGGCCGGTCATCGAACGCGTCTAGCGGAGGACGGCATGCTCTACCGGGAGTGCGGAGTCTACCGGACGTCCTACGCGCAGGACGCGACGCTGTTTCCGCTGCCGGCGGACCGCCTCGGCACGGCGGTCCTCGTCCTCGCCGCGGTGCTGCTGCCGCCGGTGCTCGGCACGTACTGGCTGCGCGGCATCTTGATCCCGTTTCTCATCTTCTCGCTCGCCGCGCTCGGCCTGAACTTCCTGACCGGCTACGCGGGCCTATTGTCGCTCGGCCAGTCCGCGTTCATGGCGGTGGGCGCCTACGCCGGGGTGATTCTCTACGGCCGGTACGCGGTGCCGCTGCCGCTCGCGCTGCTCGGCGCGGGCCTCGTCGCCTGCGCGGTCGGCGCGGTCGCCGGCACGCCGTCGCTGCGGATCAAGGGATTCTACCTCGCGGTCGCCACGCTCGCCGCGCAGTTTCTCATTACCTGGACGATTCAGCACGTGCGGTGGATCAGCGGCGGGGTGTTCGCCACGATCAACACGCCGACGGTCCGCATAGGCGGCCTCGTACTCGACTCCGCGCTCGGGCAGTACTATCTGGCGCTCGCGGTCGTCGCGCTCCTCACGGTGTTCGGGATGAACCTCGCGCGCAGCCGGATCGGCCGCGCGTGGATGGCGATCCGCGACCGGGACATCGCCGCGGAGATCATCGGCATCCGATTGTTGAAATACAAGGTCATGGCGTTCGTCGTCAGCGCGTTCTACGCCGGCGTGGCGGGCGCGCTGGTCGTCTTCTGCTGGTACGGCTCGGCGAACATCGAAGAGTTCGACCTCGTCAACTCGGTGCGGATTCTCGGCATGGTCATCATCGGCGGGATGGGCAGCGTCCTCGGCTCCTTTCTCGGCGCCGGCTTTGTGACGCTGCTGCCCATCCTCGTCAGCGTCACCGTGCACCGGCTCGGCGCCCTGGGCGGCGGGCCGGCGGTCAACGGCGTCATCTCCAGCCTGGAGGACCTCATCTTCGGCACGATGATCGTCCTGTTTCTGGTGCTCGAACCGCTCGGTCTGGCGCGGCTGTGGAAGACGATCAAGGACTACCTGCGGCTGTGGCCGTTCGCGTACTAGCGCCACGGTCCGCATCGTGCGCGGACATGACATCTCAGGAGGGGTATCGATGAGAATGCGTCTCGGAAGTGTCTCCGTCGTGGCAAGCCTCGCGGCGGTGCTGGCGTTGCTCGTGGCGTCCGGGCCCGCACCCGGCGCCTCGTCCGGCGGCGTGGTGATCGTACCGCAACCGATCTACAGGACCGGGCCCTATGCGGCCGGCGGCAGCGGGTTCGCCGGCGGGCGCGAGGACTACCTCGCGCTGTTGAACGCCAGGGGCGGGCTCGACGGCATCAAGTTCCAATGGAGCGAATGCGAGGACGCGTACGACACCGCCCGCGGCGTCGAGTGCTACGAGCGCACGAAGAAGGACATGGTGGTGGTCTGGCCGTCCAGCACCGGCATCACGTACGCCCTCGTCGACCGGTCGATCAAGGACAAGATTCCCATGGTCACGATCGGCTACGGCCGGTCGGACGCGACCGACGGCAAGACCTTCCCGTGGATCTTCCCGGTGCTCGGCAACTACTGGAGCCAGGCGTCGAGCTTCATCCGGTACATCGCCGCGTCCGTCGGCGGCGAGCAGAACCTCAAGGGCAAGCGCATCGCCCTGCTCCACCTCGACATCCCGTACGGCCGGGAGCCGATCCCGATGTTCCAGAACCTCGCGGCGAAGTTCGGCTTCGAGTTCCGGAACTTCCCGCTGCCGGCGCCCGGCCTCGAGCAGAGCGCGGCGTGGGTCGACATGGCCCGCCGGTACCGCGCGGACTACGTCATCCAGTGGAACTTCGGCCAGTCCTGCACGGTGCCGTTCGCGGCGTCGCGTCAGGTCGCGTTCCCGATCGACAAGTTCATGGGCGTCTGGTGGTGCGGCTCCGAGGAGGACGTCCGGCCGGCCGCCGATCTGTCGAAGGGGTACGTCACCTCCAACTTCACCGGCATCGGGCGCAACTACCCCGTGGTGCAGCAGATCCTCGCCACGGTCTACAAGGCCGGCAAGGGCAACATCGACGAGGCACGGGTCGGGACCGTCTACTACAACCGCGGCGTGATCGAGGCCGCGGTCTTCGCGGAAGCGGTCCACAACGGCATCAAGCAGTTCGGCCTGCCGGTGACCGGCGAGAAGGTCCGGTGGGGCCTGGAGCACCTGAACTTCACGGAGGCGCGCCTCGCCGAACTCGGACTCACCGGGTTGATCCCGCCGGTCACGTTGACGCCGGACGATCACGGCGGCGTCTCGAGCGCGTACTTCCAGCGGTGGGACGGCCAGAAGTGGGTACGCATTCCGGGACTCTGGCAGCCGTACAGCGACCTGGTACGGGCGCAGATCGCGAAGTCGGCGGCCGAGTACCGCAATCAGAAACGGTAGGCGGGTTCGACGCTCGGCGTGACCGCCGCACCGCTGCTCAACGTCAACAACATTGAGGTCGTCTACGACCATGTGATCCTCGTGCTCAAAGGCGTCTCGATCGCGGTCCCCGAGGGGGGCATCGTCGCCCTCCTCGGGGCCAACGGCGCCGGGAAGAGCACGACGCTCAAGGCCATCTCGAACCTCGTCCGCGTGGAGCGCGGGGCGGTCACGCGCGGCACCATCACGTTCGCCGGCACCCGCCTCGACACGTGCGATCCCGCGGACATCGTCCGGCGCGGCGTGGTGCAGGTGATGGAAGGCCGCCGGCCGTTCGAGCACCTCACCGTGGAGGAGAATCTGCTGACCGGCGCCTACGTCCGCCGCGATGCGGCGGGCGTGCGCCGTGATCTCGACACCGTCTACGGGTACTTCCCGCGTCTCGCGGAACGGCGCCGCGTCAGGGCCGGCTATACCTCCGGGGGCGAGCAGCAGATGCTCGCGATCGGCCGCGCGCTCATGGCGCGGCCGCGCCTGATGCTGCTGGACGAGCCGTCGATGGGCCTCGCGCCGCTCTTGGTCGCGGAGATCTTCGACATCATCCGCCGGCTCAACCGCGAGGAGCACGTGGCGATCCTGCTCGCGGAGCAGAACGCGGCGCGCGCGCTCGAGATCGTCGAGTACGGCTACGTGCTCGAGAACGGCCGGATCGCCCTCGACGGCACGGCGGCGGCGCTTCGGGACAACGAGGATATCAGGGAGTTCTATCTGGGCCTCTCCGGCGAGGGACAGCGGCGCAACTACCGCGACGTGAAGCACTACCGTCGCCGCAAGCGATGGCTCTCCTGACGCGCGCGGACTCGCTCTACTCGCCCGGCGAAGCCGATCCGCCCGACGTCCGCTTGGCCCGTCAGCTGCGCCGGCTGGGCGAGGTGCTGGCGGAGACGTCCGCGCCGGCCGCGCGGCACGCGGCGGAGCGCGCGGGCCTCCTCGAGGGCGTCCCTACCCTCGAGCGGCTGCGCCGGGTGCCGCTGATCCGGAAAGAGGCGCTGCCGGCGGAACAGGCGGCGAACCCGCCGCTTGGCGGCTGGGCGGCCCCGGACCGGATCCGCAAACTCTTTGCCTCACCGGGCCCGATCTACGAGCCTGAAGGCGACGGACCGGACCCCTGGGGCTGTGCGGCGGCGATGCACGCCGCGGGCTTCCGGAAGGACGACGTGGTCCTCAACTCCTTCTCCTATCACCTCACGCCGGCCGGCTCCATCATGGAAGGCGGCCTCGCCGCGCTGGGCGCGGTCGTGATCCCGGGCGGGACCGGCAACACGGAGATTCAGTGCCGTACCGCGGGACAGCTGCGCGCCATCGGGTACGCGGGCACGCCGAGCTTTCTCGCCTCGCTGCTCGAGAAGGCGGACGAGCTCGGCATCGCGCTCGCGCTCGAGATGGCGTTCGTCTCGGCGGAGCCGCTGCCCGATTCGCTGCGGCAGCAGTTCGCCTCACGCGGGGTACGCACGCAGCAGGCCTATGCCACCGCCGACGTCGGGATCATCGCGTACGAATGTCCCCTCATGGACGGGCTGCACGTCGGCGAACGCTGCATCGTGGAGCTGGTCGATCCCGAAACCGGGATCCCGGTGGGGCCCGAAGACCCGGGCGAGATCGTCGTCACCGTGCTCGACCCCACCTACCCGCTGCTGCGCCTGGCCACGGGCGATCTGTCCGTCTTCGCCGAGGGTCCCTGCCGGTGCGGCCGGACCGCGCCGCGCCTCCGGCGGATCCTGGGGCGGATCGGCGACGCGGTCAAAGTGCGGGGGCTCTTCGTCCATCCCGCGACGCTCAAATCGGCGATGGCGGCCCACCCCGAGGTGGCGCGGTACCAGTTCGTCGTGCGCCGCAGCGGCCACACGGACGAGCTTGTCGCGCGGATCGAATTCGAGCGGTCCGACGAGGCGCTCGCGCAGCGCGTGCAGGCCGCGGTCCTGAGCGCGACGCGCCTCCGCGCGGTGATCGAGTTCGCAGTACCCGGGGCGCTCGCGGGTGCGGAGCGCGTCCTCGTCGACGAGCGCCGCTGGTCCTAGCCCGGTCCTTGGACCGGCCCGCCCTTGATCGGGGGCGCCTCGCCGCCGCGGCCGACCAGCAAAACGAAGAGCGCCACCAGCAGCGCATTGCGGCAGTTGAGCGCGACGATCGCCCAGAGGTCAAACGACGAGACCTGCCGGATCGCGAGATATTCGACCGTCGTCGCCACGCAGGCGCAGACGAAGAGCCGGCGCGCGGCGCCTCCGACCGGCCCGCCGACGACCGGAACGAACGGGACGAGCCAGATCAGGTACTGCGGTGACAGCACCTTCCCCGGAACAATGAACGCCAGGATCGCGGCGGCAGCATAGCGCAGGGGTTCGCGCAGACCCGACCGCCGGAACCGCCAGACGACCACGCCGAGCAGCGCGACCTGCGTCGGAATGGCGAGGGCCGCTGCGAGGCCCGCCCCGGGGGACGCGAGCTCCACCGAGGTGTGGCTGTAGCGCCAGGCCAGCGTGATTCCGACGATCTTGTCCACGAGCATGAGCACGCCCGCCCACGCCGTTTCGATCTGCAACCCGCGCCCCAAATGGTAGGCGAGGAAGGCCGCTCCGCCGAGCGCATACCACGCGATCCCGCCGGCCAGCGTCGCCGCGGCGAACGTCACAAGGCCGCGTCCGCGCGTGGAGCGCGTGGAGACGAGCTCGGCCGCGGCGGCCGGCAACGCCACCACGGCCGGGAAGATCTTCAGCAGCGTTCCGGCCGCGGTCAAGAGGCCGCCCAGGACCGGCCGGCCTCCGAACCAGCTCAGCGCGGCCGCGAGGGCCACGGCGGCCGGCGCCAGATCGTACCGGCTCCCGATGGCCGGGTAGAGCGCGGCAAAGGACGCGGTGTACCACGCGAGCCGCGCGGGCACCGCCCGGAGGCCGTCCCGCGCGGCGGTGCAGCGCGCGACGAGGTACACCGCCAGCGCATCGAAGAGCAGGATCTCCGCCGCGAACAACAGGACGTACGATCCGAACCGGTCCGTCACGAGGCGCGGGATCACGAACAGCGGGACGGCGAGCGGCGGGTACTCGACCGGGTAATCGCGGTAGGGCACGGCGCCGGCGAGCGCCCGGGACGCGTAGTCGAAATAGATGCGGTCGTCGTGCAGCGTGGCCGCCCCGAGCGGCCCCAACACCGCCGCGCCGAGCAGCGGCGGAAGCAGGACCGCGGCGTGGACCGCGACGGCCAGGATGCTCCAGCCGGCGACCGCTCGCGGTCCGCTCAGGCGCGTTCGGCTCGCTCGGCGGCGACGCGGACGAAGGTCGCCAGGATGACGGACGACGAGGTCACGAGGCGCTCGGCAGCCGCACTGTGCAGACCGTGCCGCGTCCGGGCTCGCTCTCGAGGCGGATCTCGCCGCCGTGCGCCTTGACGATGCCCCGCACGAGCGCGAGGCCGAGCCCGGATCCACCGACCCGCCGGGCGCCGCCGCCCTCCACGCGGTAGAAGCGGTCAAACACCAACGGGAGCTGGTCCGCCGGAATGCCCACCCCCGTGTCCGTCACGCGCAGCACGACCGCGCCGCGATCCGGCTCGGCGGCGAGCGTGATACGGCCCGGCGCGGGCGTGTACTTGACGGCGTTGTCGAGAAGATTCCGGACGGCGATCCGCATCTGGTCCGCGTTCGCGCTCACCGCCGGCAGATGCGCGGGGACGTCAACGACCAGGTCCAGCCCCGCGGCCCGCGCGAGCGGGCCCATCTCGTCGGCCAGCTCATACAGGAGCGGCGCCAGATCCAGCGGGGGCCGGGACACCTGATGGTCCTCGTCGAGCGCCGACAGCGCGAGGAGATGGTCCACGAGACGCTGCATGGAGGCGACCTGCTGGGTCATCTCCGTGAGGTAGCGGCGCGTCATCTCGTCGTGCGGATGTTGCGGCGCCTGCAGCAGCTCCAGGCGCAGCCGCAGATTGGTAAGCGGCGAGCGGAGCTCGTGCGCGGCATGGGCGACGAACGCTTCCTGATGGGCGAGGGTGTCCCGCACCCGCTGGGCCATCCGGTTGAACGCCCGCCCCAAGCGCTCCACCTCTTCCGGACCGGCGGGGGTCACCGGCACCGGCTGCGCCAGCGCGCCGGCCGCCATCGCCTCTGTAACCTCCGTCAGGCTGTGGATGGGAGCGGCGATCCGGCGCGCCAGCGCCGCGCTCGCCACCACCGTGACGAGCAGCAGCACACCCCCGGAGAGGAGCAAGCCGAGCCAGGTCCGGCGGATCTCGGCGTAGATGCCGGTTGCCGGAATGGCGAGCTGCACGAACGCGAGCGGGGCCCGCCGGTCCCCCGGCCCGACCGGCGCGGCGGCGAACAGGCTGTCGCCCCGGGCCCCCTCGTCGCGGCGCAGCGCGAATTGCTCCCGTCCTTCCCGTGCCGCGTTGACTTCCGGCGCGTCGATCAGACGGCCGGCAAGCCGCGCATCCGAGCTCGCCAGGACGCGGAGGTCCGGGGAGATCACGGTCACGCGTCCGCCGATGCTGCGGGCGTACGACTGCGTCAGGGCGACAAGCGTCAGATGCTCCTCCGCCTCCCCGCCGCGCAGGCGCTCCAGCGGCTCCCGGACCGCCGCCGCGATAAGCTCCGCCTGCAGTGCGAGGTTCTGCTTGGCCTGCTCGAGACGGATCGCCTGCAGCCGCTGGCCGGTCCACGCCGTGAGCCCGCCCAGTCCGAGAATGGCGACGGCCAGGAACGTCACCAGCAGATGGGCGCGGAGGCTACGGGCCATCAGCCGCGGGCGGGGACCGGTCCACGAGCCGGTACCCGTGGCCGCGCACCGTCTCGATCAGCGTCGGCTCCGCGGGATCGTCCAGTTTCTCGCGCAGCCAGTGGATATGGACGTCCAGCGTTCGCGGATCGCCGACCCAGTCCGCGCCCCATACCTGCGTCAGCAGCTCCTCGCGCGTCAGTGCCTGCCCGGCATGCTCGACAAGCACCCGCAGGAGGTCGAACTCGCGCGGCCGGAGGTCGACCGGCCGGCCGCTCCGCCACACGCGGCGGGCCGTACGCTCGAGGACGATCGGGCCGGCGCTGAGGCGGTCCGCCGGCGGAGCCTCGCCGCGGTCCAGCGCCCGGCGCCGCAGAATCACACGGACGCGCGATACGAGCTCGCGAAAACTGAACGGCTTCACCACGTAGTCGTCCGCGCCGACTTCGAGCCCCATCACCCGCTCCAGTTCCTGGCCGCGCGCCGTCAGCATCAGAATCGGGACCGAGGATTCTTTGCGCAGCGTCCGGCACACGGTGAATCCGTCTACGTCCGGCAGCATGACGTCGAGCAGCACCACGTCCGGATGCGTCGCGCGCGCGAGTTGGAGCCCCGCGCGGCCGCTCGAGGCGTGATGGACCTCGAACCCTTCGTCCCGCAGGCCGAAGATCAGCGGGTCCGCGATCCCCTCGTCGTCCTCGATGACGAGCACCGTCACCCCGGACTCGCCGCCGCTACTCATGCGCCCCGGCGGGACGCTGCCCGCCCGTGAGGACACGCCGGACGGTCAGCAGGCCCACGACGACCGCCCCGGCCCAGTAGATGAGGAGCGCCTGCGAAGACGCGCTGTCCGTTCCCTCGCCGAGCGCGTGAAACGTAGCCAGGAGGTACACGGCGAAGCTCAGGTAGTGCAGCGCACGCCAGGCACGGTAGCCGATCGAGTCTCGCAGGTACACGTCACGGCCACCACCGCGGCCAGGTAAAATCCGACCTGCCCTAACCCCACCCACAGCGGCCGGTACGCGGTTCCGGCGAACGGCACGAGAATCTGGACGGCCGTGTAACCGATGTACTGATCCCCGAGGAGCACGAGCCCGTGGACCGCCGCGAACACCAGCGCCAGCAGGCTCGCGAACTGGTGGAGATCCGCGGCGGTGGGACCGCCCGGCCATACGCGCGCCAGGCGGTTGGAGAGCGACAGGCCGAGGACGATCGCCAGCCACAAGAGGCCGTACGCCGTAAGCCCGGCAGCGCGGCTGAGATACCAGTACGCGCGCGGCTCGGATCCGCTCAGCGACGCGGCGATGACGGCCAGCCAATTATGCATCGATGTGTCCTCCCGCGCGCGGCCGGGACCACACGTACGCCCAAAATCCCTCGGTGCAGCGCAGCCCGCCGTCCTGCCGCACGGCCAAGGCGTCGACGCCGCGCTGCGCGGCAAGATACCGCATGCCCGCTTCCGAACCGAGGATCATCGCGGCGACCGCGTGCAGATTGGCCTCCTTCGCATCCGGTGCGACGACCGTAACCGACAAGAGATCCGTCGCGGCCGGCTTGCCGGTCCGTGGGTCAATGATATGATGGCACATCTGGCCGCCGCGGCGCCAATGCCGGACATCGATGCCGGAGGTCGCCACGCCGCCGTCCGCCATCGCGAGGACCGTGAGCGTCTCGACAGGGTTGCGGGGATCGGTGACACCGACCGGCCACCCCCGCCACCCGGCCGGTGCTCCCCGCACCGAGATATCCCCGCCCGCGTCGATCAGACAGGGCCCGAAGGACGACAGCGCAGCGGCCGCCCGGTCGGCGGTCCACGCCTTGCCGATGCCCCCGAAGTCGAGTCGCACCCCCGCCGGCAGCGTCACGCGGCAACCGGCGGAGTCCAGCCCGATGTCCTGCCACGCCGCGCGCCGGCCGTCCCGGCGTGGGAAGGTCATCGCGGTCTCGAACCGCATCGAACGGCCGGTCGTAGCCCGCACGTTCCAGGGCCTCGAGAATCGTGGGATCGTAGAGGCCGTTCGTACGCCGCGCGCCGTCGATCGCGTGGATCAGTACGTCCCACAGCTCGTCGCTGACCGGCACCGGGCGGCCCGGCTGGGCGTTCAGCCGGCTCAGTTCACTGGACTCGCGGAAGCGGCTGAGGCGCTCCTCGAACCGGTCGATCATCGAATGAACGGCGTCCAACCGGGGCGCCGCGTCTGGGTCGTCGGTCAACACAAGAAGCGTCATCTCGCTTCCCATTGCCCGGAACGCGGCGCGCCGGACCGTCGCTGAAAGCGGTGGCGCGATGCTCGTCATGGCGGTGCACCGGTCAGCGCGACGATTGCGTCCGCACGATCGGAGCCGGGGCAGGCGCGGCGCCGGTCGCCAGCGGGACAAGATACAGCTGTCCGTTCGGTCCGGTCACGACGGCCATGCGCACGTACTGGTTCGAATCGGGCGCCGGCGATGACGATTCCGCGGAGGGCGCCTCGACAGCCGGCGCACCGGCCTGGGGGCCGGCGCCGGCGAAGCTCTTCCACCCGAGCAGCGTGGCCGCGAGCGACACCGCGGTGAGGCCCCACTTCAGCCCGCGATTGCGCGTGCGCTTACGCGTCTTCATCAGTCTCACTCCCTTGCCGCCTCGGCCGGCGCGGCCGGCCGAGGCCGGATCGAATGCCGCGGTTACCCCGCGATCGGATGCGCGATGAACTGGAAGTCGAGCGTGACCTTATTCTCCGTCTGCAGCATCATGATGCTCGGCGGATCGAAGCCGAAATCAGTCATCAACACCGTCGATTCCACGTTGCCGGTCAGGGTATCGCCGGCGTACTGGAGGGTCCCGGCAAAGACCACGGGCTTCGTCACATTGTGCACCGTGAGATTGCCTGAGATCCGGACGTGCACGGTCTGCCCGGCGACGGCCGTCTTCGGCAGCCCTTCGATCGAGGTCGCGGTGAACACCGCGGTCGGGTACTTGTCGGATTCGAGCCAGCCGCCGCGGATCTCGCGGTCCCGATGCCCACTGTCCGACGTAAGCTGGTTCACGTTGATGGTGATCGGACCGATCTTGCTCTGATCGGGATGCGCGCCGTCGACGTAAACAGTCCCCTGGATGCCATGCGTAACGCCGATGGCGACCTTGAACTGATTATTTCGGAAGAAGGTCTCGCCCACGTGATACGACGCCGCGGACGCCTGGGGATCGATGACAAACGGCTGCGCCGCCTGCGGCGCGCGGACGGGCGTGGCCGGCGCGGCCGCCGCGTGCGTTGCGGGAAGCGGTCCGGCCCCCGCTGTGATCTGCCATGCCGTCGCGGCAGCCGCGATCGCGAGTGCTGCCGCGGCAATGACGTTTCGGCTACCCCTGCTCATTGGACATCCTCCTCGTCTCGGCGAACGCCGGGCTGTCGTGCGTGCCCGCAAGTGGCGTTCATTGACCCGCTCTCCATATTGAAGCCCCTCGGGCAGGCTGTGGTTAGAAGGGTGTTAAGGGGAAGGTTAACGGTGCGTAACAATCGGGGGCGGGCAAACGACCCAACCGGCAAGCTGAACGTTGTCGTGCAAAAACTCCGGGGAGAAATCCGCCGTTCCGATGACGCCGACGCCATCTTGACCGAAACCGTTCCCAGTCACACCCGTACTGCCGTAGCCGGACACGCCGGTGCCGTCGCGGAGATCGCCCGATCCGGAGACGCCCGTAGGGCCGGCGCCGGAAAGGCCGGAGCTATCGACGGACGTTCCGACGATTCCCTCCCCCGTGCCCGTGTTATCGACTTTGAGCCCAGCAGGCATGTCGATCCCTGCCCTGGGGTATCCCCGACATCTCTCGTGGAGCCCGAGCGCGAAGGTCGTTTATGAGAAATGATCAGCGCGGTGCGGGAATTGGTGGTGTGAGGATCGCCGGAAACGCTTGATGGACCTAGTCTGGCGGGAGCGACGGGATTTGAACCCGCGATCTTCTGCGTGACAGGCAGATGTGTTAACCAGGCTACACCACGCCCCCGCGCACAGCGGCACTCCCGCCATCAGTCATGGTAGAGCGCACGCTGCGCGCTGTCAACCGAGCACTACGCATGCGGTGGACCGCCCGTCCCGCGCGCCGCGACCGGTAGGGAAACCCGCGCCTGCCGGGAACTACCATCCCGAAAGACCTACCTTGCCCTGACTCATCCCTCGACCAGGAAAGGAGCGCGCCTGCATTATGTGGAGACGTTCCGCGTGCGTCCTCATCGCGACGGTGCTGCTCGGTGTCATGCTGGCTCCCGCGGGACTCGCCCCCGTAGCGACGGCGGGCGACGCGGGGTTTCCGTTCGGCCTCGTGCTCGTCGGGCCGCGGAACGACCACGGGTGGAGCGAGGCGCACTACATCGGCGGACAGTACGCGGAGCGCAAGGCGCCCGGGGCGCGCATGATCTACGTGGACAGCGTCAACCCGGCCGCCAAGCCCGGCGTCACCGTGCCCCAGGTCGTCGATGACCTGATCTCCAAAGGCGCGCGGCTTGTCCTGACGACCTCGGACGACTTCAAGGACGGGACCCTCGAGGCCGCTAAAGCGCACCCGCAACTGCCGATCATCAACGTCTCGGGCGACCACGCCTGGAAGGCCGGCAGGGACTACAAGGCGCCGCCGAACGAGAGCAACTTCATGGGCCGCATGGAGTACATGAAGATGCTCGGAGGATGCGCCGCGGCGCTGACGACGCGGACCGGCAAGATCGGCTTTCTCGGCCCGCTCGCCAACGATGAGACGCGCCGGCTGGCCGACTCCGCGTACCTCGGCGCGCGGTACTGCTGGACCACCTATCTCCGGCGGAACGCGGCCAACCTCAGCTTCAAAGTGACCTGGATCGGATTCTGGTTCAACATCCCCGGGCAGACGCTCGACCCCACGAAGGTCGCGGACGATTTCTACGGCACGGGCTACGACGTCGTGGTGTCCGGCATCGACACGACCGAGGCGCTCGTGGAGGCCAATAAACTGGCGAAAGCCGGCAAGCGTGTCTGGGCGGTCCCGTACGACTTCCAGCACGCCTGCGCGGAGGCGCCGAGCGTGTGTCTCGGGGTGCCTTACTTCAACTGGGGGCCGGCGTACGTGAAGGCGATCAGGATGGTACAGAACGGCACGTACAAGCAGTACTGGGACTGGAACGGTCCCGACTGGAAGAACATCGGCAATCCGGATACGTCGGCGGTCGGTTTCCAGAGGGGACCCGCCCTGAGCGCGGCGGCCGGCGCGCGGCTCGACGCCCTGGTCAAAGGCATGGGCGCCGGCTCGATCGTGCTGTGGAAGGGACCGCTCCGTCTCGCGGATGGATCCATCTACTTGGCCTCCGGCCGAGTCGCCACCGATCTTCAAATATGGTACATGCCGCAGCTGCTCCAAGGGATGAGCGGCCCAAATAGGTAGTCCCGCGGCCGCATGCGCGTCGAACTGAAGGACATTCGGAAGTCCTTCGGCGCGGTGCGCGCCAACGACGGGATCACCCTCGCGGCCGGCGAGGGCACCATTCACGGGATCCTGGGGGCGAACGGCGCGGGCAAGAGCAGCTTGATGAAGATTCTGTCCGGGACGCTCCCCCCGGACGGCGGCGAGATCGTGCTCGACGGCACGCCGGTACGGTTCGGCTCGACCGCGGAGGCGATCCGCCGCGGCATCGGCATGGTCCACCAGGATCCGCTCGACTTCCCGTCGCTGAGCGTCCTCGACAACTTCCTGCTCGGCGCGCCGGCCGGCCTGGTCCCGCGCCGCGCACACGCCCGCGACGCGATGAGCGCCCTCGCCGCGCGGTTCGGCTTCGCCCTCGACCCGGACGCGCGGTGCGACCAACTGACCGTCGCCGAGCGGCAACAGCTCGAGATTCTCCGTCTCCTGTGGCTGGGCGTGCGGGTGCTCATCCTCGACGAACCGACCACGGCGATCTCCCCGTCCCAGCGCACCCAGCTGTTTACCTCGCTGCGCGCGATGGCCGCGGAGGGCAACGTCGTGTTCTTCGTCTCGCATAAGCTCGACGAGATCCAAGAGCTCTGCCACCGCGTCACGGTCTTGCGGCAAGGCCGAGTCGCGGGCGAGGTGTCGGTACCGTGCGACACCCGGGTGCTCGTGCATCTCATGTTCGACCGGGAGTTGCCCCGGGCGCCTCGCCCGCGGATTGCGCTCGGCCCGACGGTGCTCGAGCTCACCGAATTGGCGGTGGGCGATACCCTCCTCACCCTCGAGCACATCTTCCTTCAACTCTCGGCCGGGGAGGTCATCGGTCTGGCCGGCTTGGAGGGCAGCGGACAGCGCCTCATGCTGCGCGCGTGCGCCGGTCTCATCCCGCCTATCGGCGGGCGCATCCGCGTCGGCGGACAGGACCTGACCGGCCGTCCCTACGGGCGGTTTCTCGCTGCGGGCGTCGCCTACGTGCCGGCCGGCCGTCTCGGCGAGGGATTGATTCCCGGGCTCACGCTCGCCGAACATGTCGCCCTCGCGGAACCCCGGCGCACCCCGTTCGTCGACCGCCGCCTGGCGGCTCGATCCGCCGCGCGGCGCATCCGGGAGTTCGACATCCGCGGCACGCCGGGCACCGACGTCAGCGCGCTCTCGGGCGGAAACCAGCAGCGGGCGCTGCTCGCGCTGCTGCCCGACCGCGTCACACTGCTCCTCATGGAACACCCCACCCGCGGCCTCGACCTGGAATCCGCGGAAGAGATCTGGCGCCGGCTGCTCGAGCGGTGCGCGCACGGCACCGCGGTCGTCTTCTCGTCCTCGGATCTCGACGAGCTCCTCGATCGCAGCGACCGGATTCTCGTGTTCTCCGGCGGCCGCGTGGCCCCGCCGATCGACGCGCGCCAGGCCACCGTCGAGCAGCTGGGCGAGATGATCGGCGGGAAGGGCTTCTGAGCCGCCGCGCCGTCCCCGCGGGACATCTCGTGAGGCGCGCCGGATTCGCCGCGGCCGGCTTCGTCTTGACCGCCCTCGCCGGCGCGGCCATTCTTCGGATCCTGGCGGCGTCGCCCGCGCAGGCGTACGGGCTGATCGCCGCCGGTGCTGTCGGATCGCCGGCGCGCGTGACCTTTGTCCTGGCCGCATGGGCCCCGCTGCTCCTCGCCGCCGCGGGGCTCCTCGTAACCTTCGAGGCGGGCCTGTGGAACATCGGGATCGAGGGCCAGGTGATCGTCGGCGCGATCTTTGCGACCGGCGCGCTGCGCGCGCTCGACTCCCTGGGGCCGCCCTGGCTCGCGGTGCTCGCGGCCGGCCTCGCCGGGGCCGCCGGCGGCGGGCTATGGGCGCTGCTCGCGGGAGCGCTGCGGGCCTACGGCCGCGTGAGCGAGATCTTCGGCGGCCTCGGCCTCAACTTCATCGCCGGCAGTCTCACCGTCTATTTGGTGCTGGGGCCCTGGGCGCGACCAGGCATCGCGTCCACAAGCGGCACCCTCCCGTTTGGGCCGTCGCTGTGGCTGCCAGCATTGCACATCCCGCCCCTCACCGTCCCGAGCGAGGTGCTGCTCGGGCTCGCGGCGATCGGCACCGTCTCCGCGGCGCTGCGCGGAACGTACTTCGGCCTCTATCTCACCGCGATGGGCCGAAGCCTGCGGGCCGCGCACCTCCGCGGGGTGCCGACGACGCGGGAAACCCTGCGCGCGTTTGCGCTCTGCGGTACCCTCGCGGGACTCGCGGGGTTCGTGCTCGTCGCGGGCGCCTACTCCCGCCACCAGCTGTTCCCGCTGATCTCGGGCGGGAACGGCTATCTCGCGATCCTCGTCGTGCTGCTCGCGGGGCGGAGTGCTCTGGCGTGCGCCCTGATCGCGGCCGTCTTTGCGGCGATCTCGATGGGCAGCCTGCAGCTGCCGCTCGCGATGCAGCTCGACTCGTCGATGGGCGGCGTGATTCAGGGCCTGCTCGTGCTCTTCGTTATTCTGCTGCGGGGCCTCCAGACGCGATTCGTGCGCGCGGGGACCTGACCGATGGATCCGGTGCCGCTCGCCGCCGCCGTGGTCGCCGCCGCACCGCCGGTGATCTTCGCGGTGCTCGGCGAGACCCTTGCGGAGAAGTCGGGCGTCATCAACCTGTCGCTCGACGGCCTCTTGCTGCTGAGCGCCATGATCGGATTCGCCGCGGCGCGCGCGGCCGGGAGTGTGCCCGCGGGCATCGCCGCCGCGATGGCCGCCGGGGCCGCCTCCGGTCTCGTGGTCGCGTTCGCCAGCCTCACCCTCCGGCAGCACCAGGTGGCCACGGGCTTCGTGCTGACGCTGCTCTGCCAGAACCTGGCCTATCTGCTCGGCGCGCCGGTGGCACACGTGCCGGGGCCCCAGATGTCGCCCGCGCCGGTCCCGCTGCTCGAGCGGTTGCCGGTCATGGGCCCAGTGATCTTCCACCAGGACGCGCTTGTCTACCTGAGCCTCGTCGCGACCGCGGCCGTCTGGTGGTACCTCTCCAAGACCGCCCCCGGACTGGTGTTACGGGGGGTCGGCGAACACCCCGCGGCGGCGGCGGCGCGCGGCGTCAACGTCACGCGCGTGCGCTATTTATACGCGATCGCGGGCGGCGCGCTCGTGGGGCTCGGCGGCGCGGCGTTCTCACTCGCGGTCAAACCCGGCTGGAGCCGGCCGTACGGCACCGAGGGTACCGGGTGGATCGTGCTGGCGATCGTGATCTTCGGGAATTGGGATCCGCTCCGCGCGGTCGCCGGCGCCTACTTGTTCGTGCTACTCCAGACGCTCGGCACGGTACTGCAGAGCCTGATGCCCCACGTGCCGACGCAGGTGTTTCCCACGCTGCCTTTCCCGCTCATGATCCTCGCGCTGCTCTTGGTGGCGCTCGCGGACTCCCAGTGGGTTCACCGCGCGCTCCACCGGCTGCCGTCCGGCACGCGGCGGCGGCTCCTCCGAACGCTTCGCGCGCTGCAGTCATCGCCGCCGGCGTCGCTCGGCGCCTCGTTCGAGCAAGAATAGGCGCCGCGCCCGACGAAGGCACAGTCCAGGCGTTCTGAAGGAGGCTCAACGATGGTGCTGGCCGGGATTTACCCGATTACCCCCACCCCGTTCGACGAGCAGGGCCGGATCGAGGTCGAGAGCATCCGGACGATGACGGCGTTCATGCTCCGGCGCGAGGTCGACGGGCTCGCGATTCTGGGCGTCATGGGCGAGGCCGACCGTCTGACCGACGCCGAGCGCGATCAGGTTGTTGAAGCGTTCCGGCGCGCGCTGCCCGCGGGGAAAGCGCTCGTCGTCGGCGCGGGAGCCAACGGCACCGACGCGGCGATCCAGGCGTGCCGCCGTGCCGAAGGGCTAGGGGCGGATGCGCTTCTCGTGAACCCGCCGCGCATCCAAAACGAGGGCGTCCTCTTCGGCTACTACGAGCGCGTCGCGAAGGCCGCCGTGGTGCCGCTGATCGTCCAGGACTACCCGCCGGCGACCGGCGTCCTCATGACCCCCGCGCTGCTCGCACGGCTCTACAAGGAGCTGGAGCGGGTCGAGTACGTGAAGCTCGAGGACGCGCCGACCGGGCCCAAGATGGAACGGATCCGCGCGCTCGCCGGGGAGGCGTTCGGCATCTTCGGCGCGCTCGGCGGAGTTTACGCCCTAGAGGAGCTCGAGCGGGGCGCGGTAGGCATCATGAGCGGGCTCGCCTACCCCGAGCTCCTCGTGCGGCTCTACCGCCTCCATCGCGCCGGCGACGCGGCGGGGGCAGCCTCCCTCTTCTACGACTTCGTCAACCTCGCGCGGTTCGAGTTTCAGCCCGGCATCGGGGTCTCGCTGCGCAAGGAGATTCTCGTCCGGCGCGGCGCGATCCGCACGGCGACTGTGCGGCACCCCGGCGCCATCGCCGACCCGATCACGCTCGGGCAGCTCGACCGGATCGTCGAGCATCTCGTCGCGCGCGGACACCTCGAGCCGGCGACCCCGACGCCGGCAACCATGCAGGAGGCCGCGGATGCGGCCGGAGGTCTTGCGAAGACAGGGAAATCCAAGCCGGCGCAGGCCAAGGCCCGCTGAGCCGCCGGACCCACTGACCGTGCCCTGCGATCTCGTCGTTCGCGGCCGCGTGGTGCTCCCCGAGCGGGTGCTCGAGGACGGATACGTGGCCGTCCAGGACGGGCGCATCGCGGCAATCGGTACCGCGGCGGCCGGCCTGCCGGCCGCCGCGCGAATCGTGGAGACCGGCGCGTCGTACGTGCTGCCGGGCGCCGTCGACACGCACGTACACACGCGGAGCGAACCGGCGGAAGGCATCACCCACTGCACCGAGGCCGCCGTCGGCGGCGGCGTGACGACGATCGTCGATATGCCGTACGATATGCCCGCGGCGGTACCGGACGTCGAGACGTTCGAGCGCAAGATCGAAGACGTCGCCGCGGAAGCCGTCTGCGACGTCGCCCTGTACGGCACGATCCGCAAGGAAGGCGGCCTCGACGCGATCGAGCCGCTCGCGCGGGCCGGCGCCTGCGCGTTCAAACTCTCCACCTACGAATCGCATCCCGTGCGCTTTCCGCGAATCCCGGACGGCGAGATGCTCGAAGCGTTTCGCCGCATCGCCGGGACGGGGCGGCTCGTCGCGGTGCACTGCGAGAATCAGGACATCGTCGACCGCGCAATCGCCCGGGCGCGGGCGGCGGGCGACACGGGGCCGATGGCCCACGGCCGGAGCCGCCCGGCGGTCTCGGAGACCGAAGCGATCAACCGGGTGCTCGAGCTCGCGTACGATGCCGGCGTGCACGTCCACATCGTCCACGCCAGCGTGACGCGGTCGTTCGACCTGCTCGAGCGCTACCGCGCGGACGGCGTGCGCGCCACGGCGGAGACGTGCATCCAGTACCTCGTCCTCGACGAGCAGGCCATGGAGCGGCTCGGGCCCCTCGCCAAGATCAACCCGCCGCTGCGGTCCCGCAAAGACGTCCAGGGCCTGTGGGCGTATCTCGCCGCCGGGCGGATCGATCAGGTGACGTCCGACCACGCGCCGTGGGCGCTCGGGCAGAAGAGCGACCGGACCGACATTTTCGCCAACGCCTCCGGCGCCCCGGGCGTGGAGACGCTGCTGCCGCTGCTCCACCACGCGGGCGTCGCGGCGGGACGGATCTCGATCCTCGACGCCGCGCGCCTCCTCGCCGAGCAGCCCGCCAGAAACTTCGGGCTGTTCCCGCGCAAGGGCGTCCTCGCGCCCGGCTCCGACGGCGACATCGCGATTCTGGATCCCGACGCGACCTGGACGGTCCGGGGCGCCGAGCTGCACAGCGGCGTCGGCTGGACGCCGTACGAAGGCATGGAGCTCCGCGGCCGTGTCACGCACACGTTCGTGCGCGGCCGGCCGGCGTACGAGGAGCGGCGCGTCGTCGCCCGCCCGGGCGGCGGACGGTTCGTGCGGCCGTAAGACCTAGCCGCTCTGCCCGGCCGCTTCGAGCCGGCGGTTCAGATCGTAGGCGGCGCTGATCAGCGCGATGTGCGTCAGCGCCTGGGGAAAGTTGCCGAGGTGCTCGCCGCACTGCCCCAGCTGCTCGGAGTAGAGGCCCAGGTGGTTCGCGTATCCGAAATTCTTCTCGAAGAGCAGCCGGGCGCGCTCGACGTCGCCGGACCGCGAGAGCGCTTCCACGTACCAGAACGAGCACATGTTGAACGTGCCCTCGTGCCCCCGCAGGCCGTCGGGCGCCTGCTCGACCCGGTAGCGGTAGACGAGCGAGTCGTCGACGAGATCGTGCTGGATCGCGCGCAGCGTCGAGAGCCACCGGGGGTCCTGCGGGCTCACGAACCGCACGAGCGGCATCAGCAGATTCGCGGCGCCCATCGCGGACGCGCCGAGGTGCTGCACAAACGCCTGCCGCTTGGGATCCCAGAAGTCGTGGAAGACGCTGTGATACATCTCGTCGCGGATGTCGTGCCAGCGCCCAACCGGCGCCGGGAACGAACGGCGGCGGGCGAGCCGCAGGGCGCGGTCGAGCGCCACCCAGCACATCACCCGTGACTGGCAGAACTCCTGGGCGCCGCCGCGGACCTCCCAGATCCCCTGGTCCGCCTGCCGCCAGTTGTCGCACACCCACTCGACGAGGCGCGTGAGCGCTTCCCACAGCACCGACGAGATGGGCGTCCCGTATTTGTCGTAGAGGTACACGCTGTCGACGAGCTCGCCGTAGATGTCGAGCTGCAGCTGGCGATAGGCGTCGTTGCCGATCCGGACCGGGCCCGAGCCGTGGTACCCGGCGAGGTTCGGCAGCGCCACCTCGGTCAGGTCGCGGCGGCCGTCGATGCCGTACACCGTCTGCAGCGATCCGTCGGGCGACTCTTCGCAGCGCTGCGCGATCCAGCGCGTGAAGGCCGCCGCCTCGTCCGTGTACCCGAGGCGCAGCAGCGCGTAGACGGTGAACGACGCGTCGCGGATCCAGGTGTACCGGTAATCCCAGTTGCGCTCGCCGCCCACGACTTCGGGCAGTCCGAACGTCGGCGCCGCCACGATCGACCCGAACTCGCGCGACGTCAGGAGCTTCAAAACAAGGGCGGACCGGTTCACCATCTCCCGCCACCGGCCCTGGTAGGTCGACCGGGCGATCCACTGCCGCCAGTAGTTGAGCGTGTCCTTGAACGATTGGGAGACGTAGCCATCAAAATTGGCCGGCGGCGCCTCGCCCTGCCGCGCCTCTTCGAGGATGAAGGCGCACGTCTCGCCCGCGGAGAGGGTGAACTCCGCAACCGCGTCGCCGTTGCGCACGCGCAGCGGCACCTCCGCGCGGAGCCGCAGGGCCGGCAGGTTCTTCGCGTCCGGGGTGAACACGACGCCGCCGTCGGTCATCGCCGCGCGGTGCCCGGCGCGGGCGTGATCGAACCGCGGCGCGCAGACGAGCCGGTACTGGATCTCGCCGCGCACGGTCTTGGCGCGGCGCACGAGCTGCGGCGTGCCGCCGGGCGGCTCGAGGGGCATGAAATCGGAGATCTCCGCGACGCCGCCTTCGGCCATGAACCGGCTCAGCAGGACGTTGGAGTCGAAGAGATAGAGCTGTTTGTAGCGGGCGTTCTCGACGAGGGGGGTGATGGCAAACCGGCCGCCCCGCTCATCGTCGAGCAGGGCCTGAAAGACGGACGGCGAGTCGAACCGCGGAAAGCAGAAGAAGTCGATCGATGCGTTGGTCCCGATCAGGGCGGCCGTTCGAAGATCGCCGACTACAGCGTACTGCTCGATGGGTAGGTATCCCACGCCTTCATTGTTCCCGGGGCGCGGCGCGCTCACCTACCGGACGACTTAGCCCGCGGGCATCGCGGAGACGACGGGATAGTCTTCCGCCTGAAGCACCGCCTTGAGCCGGTCGAGATCGACCGATGCTTCATCGTACGACACCCGGACTTCTTTGGCCGGGATATCGACCTCGACCGCACGGACGCCCGCCGTGCGGCCGAGCGCCTGCGTGATCGTCCGCTCGCAGTGTTCGCAGGAGAGATCCGGCACCCGCAGCACCACTCGTGTCATCTCCGTCCTCCGTGACGCAAAGTATACCTGGACGCGATCAACGCGCCGCCAGCACCAGAGCCGCGGTGCCCACGAGAACCCCGAGCAGCGCGATCCCGCCCAGATACGCGTACTCGCCGGCGACGGCGTGGAGCGGCGGGTGCAGGATCTCCTCAGCGCCCGTCGGGCGCCGGAATCCCCTGAGGCGCAGCGCGTTCGTGACGACGCTCACGCTGCTCGTCGCCATCGCCGCCGCCGCGAGCACCGGGCTCAGGAGCACGTGGAAGAACGGGTAGAGCGCGCCCATCGCGACGGGGATCAGCACCACGTTGTAGGCGAACGCCCAGAAGAGTCCCTGCTTGATCACGCCCACGGTCTTCCGGGACAGCGCGATCGCCGCGACGATGTTGCGCAGCTCGCCCCCGACCAGCGTGATGTCGGACGCCGCCATCGCGACGTCGGTCCCGGTGCCGATCGCGATGCCGAGATCGGCCTCCGCCAGCGCCGGCGCGTCGTTGATCCCGTCGCCGACCATCGCCACCACCTGTCCCGCGGCCTGCAGCGCCTTGACCGCGTCGACCTTCTGCCGCGGGGCGACTTCCGCCATCACATGGGCCGGCTCGATGCCGGCCTCCGCCGCGATGGCCTCGGCCGCGAGCCGGTGATCCCCGGTCAACATCCAGACCTCGAGGCCGAGGGCCCGCAGTTGCGCCACGGTCTCCCGGGCATCGGGTTTAATGCGGTCCGCCAGCGCGATCACGCCCGCGGCGCGGCCGTCCAGGGCGACGAACATCGGGGTGGCACCGGCGCGCGCCATCTCGGCGGCGCCGTCCCCGAGGCCGTCGAGCGCCGCGCCAATCTCGTCCATGAACGCGCGGCTGCCGAGCGCCAGCCGGCGGCCCTCGACGACCGCCGTGATCCCCCGGCCTGCGATCGCCTCGAACCGCTCCGCGTTGGGGATGTCCAAGCGCCGCGCCCGAGCGTGCGCGACGATCGCCGCGCCGATCGGGTGCTCCGATCCACGCTCGGCTCCGGCGGCGAGTCGAAGCACGTCTGATTCCTCGACGCCGCGGGCGGGCAGAACGCGCACGACGTCCGGCCGGCCCCATGTCAGCGTCCCGGTCTTGTCGAGCACGATGCTCGTCACCCGGCGCGCCTGCTCGAGCGCCTCGCCGCCGCGAATCAGCACCCCGAGCTCGGCCGCCTTGCCGGTGCCGACCATGATGGCCGTCGGCGTGGCGAGTCCGAGTGCGCAGGGGCACGCGATGATGAGGACGGCGATCGCGGCCGTTAGACCCAGGATGACCCGGGGCTCGGGCCCCAGGAGCAGCCAGCCGGCGAACGTCAGGACGGCGAGCGCGAGCACCATCGGTACAAAGACGCCGGCGACGGTGTCCGCGAGCCGCTGGATCGGCGCGCTCGAGGCCTGCGCTTCTTCCACGAGGCGGACGATCTGCGCGAGGGCCGTATCCTTCCCGACCTTGGTCGCGCGGAAGACGAATGAACCGTTCGTGTTGAGCGTGGCGCCGATCACGGCGGCGCCGGGCCCCTTGTCGACCGGCAGGCTTTCTCCGGTCAGCATGCTCTCGTCGACGGCCGACGCCCCTTTGAGCACGACGCCGTCGACGGGCACCTTCTCGCCCGGTCGGACCCGGATTAGGTCGCCGGCGCGGACGGCGTCCACCGGCACGTCCTCCTCGGCGCCGTCGCGCACGACGCGGGCGGTCTTCGCGCGCAGGCCCGCGAGCGCGGTGATGGCCGCGCCCATCCGCGCCATCGCGCGCCGCTCCAGCCACCGGCCGAGCAGAATCAGGGCGATGATGACGGCCGCCGATTCATAGTAGAGGTGGAACGGCAGCCCCCACCGCCGGGCCAACGACGGCCACAGCGTCACGAAGGCGCTGTACCCGTACGCCGCGCTGGTGCCGACCGCGATCAGCGTATCCATGGTCGCGCCGCCGTGCCGCGCGGCGGCCCACGCCGCGGCGTAGAATCCTCCGCCGGCCCAGAACTGTACGACCGAGGCCGCGATCAAGAGAAGCGGCGCCCAGATCGACATGTCGAGGTGGAGCGGCAGATACATGAGCGCCATCATGCCCGCGCCCAGCACCAGGCTCGTGAGCCACTTCGCCCGCAGACCGTCCAGCTCGCGCTGCGCCCGGTCATTCCCCGGCGCCCTGTCCCCCCTTGCGGAGGAGGACGGCCCGGCCGCGGCACCGGACGCCTGCGCGGGAGCGGCCGGTACGGCATATCCCGCCCGCTCGACCGCGGCGGTCAGCTGGTCCACGGTCGCGACGGCGGGATCGAAGACGACGCGCGCCACCTCCGCCGCAAGATTGACGGATGCGCCGCTCACCCCGTCGACCCGGCGCAGAGACCGCTCGACCCGGCGGACGCACGATGCGCACGTCATCCCTTGAACGGGCAGATCGATCGTGGCCGCGCCCGGGCGCCCGGTCCGCACCGCGTCCATCGGTTTAGGACGCGCCGCCGTGTCCGTTTGGCCGTGCCGGCCGACTCGCGGCCGGCAACCATGTAATCGAAGCGTACGGCCCGCGGCTCTGGAAGACGTCGAGGAGCTCGGCGATCGCGCGCTCGCGCTGCCGGGAATTGTCCGACCGGATCGCGTCGGTCACGCAGTGATTGAGGTGGCGCTCGAGCAGCAGGGCGGTGGCCTTGTCGACGGCGCTCTGCACGGCGCGGATCTGCTTGATCACGTCCACGCAGTAGCGGTCCTCATCGACCATGCGCACGACCGCGCGCCAGTGCCCTTCAATGCTGCGCAGCCGCGCGAGAATCTGCGCTTTCGCCCGCGGGTCCGAGTCGGTCACCGTTCGTCGCATCGCCGGGGAGACCTCCCTCCCCCCGTAGGAGGGGATACCCTTACGATACGCCGGCCCGCGGGGGCTGTCAACGCCGCGCGGAGCCGGCCATTATGCTAGAATGACGATCACTCTGGTGGTCTTCGGGGGGAGAGCCGGATGATGGTCGCGCATGTGGGGCTTGCTGGGGTCATTATGCTCGCCTGGGGTCTGCCGCTCACCGCGTTGACGCTTCGAGTCCTGCGCGTGACCGACGAGGTACAGCACCTGATCGCGGGGTCGTTTCTGGCATTCGGGTACGGCCTGCTCGCCATTCCGCTGCTGCACTGGCTGGTGTTCTAAGCCGGGGCCTTCCGGCACAAGAAAACCCCGGCGTCCCTGATCGGAACGCCGGGGTGAACGAGCCGAATCGTCGTTACGCAGGCTGCGCCGCGGCGAGGAACGCCTCGGATGCGATGTGCCGCACCGAGTACTCCGAGCCCCATCCGTTCGGCACGCGCCCCTCATCGGCCGGGTCGAGCCACATCACGCCGTCCACGGAGAAACAGTAGACCGCGCGGCCCGGCGTGAGGTAGACCGTCACCGTCCACTCATCGTTCGCCGCTCGCTGCAGGCGGTGCACGGCCGGGTTCCAGCCGTTGAACGATCCGATCACCGAGACGGTCCGGGCGGTCGGCATCAACCCGGCGGGAAAACGAAACCTGACCGGCACGAGTGTGGCCATACGTCACCGTCCAGACGGGGATACCTTCTCAAAATATTTTCCCAACCATCTGCTAACGTTAAACATGGCCCTGTGTTATTTTTATTCCGTCCGGTCCCGCGAAGTACACAACGTCCGCGATCCGGACAAACAGCCCGTGCTCAATGATCCCCGGCAGCACATCGAGGGTTGCCCCAAGCGACGCCGGGTTTTCGATACCGCCGCACACAAGTTCGATGACGGGATTGCCGTTGTCGGTCATCACGGGCTTCCCATCGCGCGTTCGCAAACGGGCCTCGGCGCGCGGCACCCGCTCCGGCAGCGTCCGCAGCACCCACGGCACGGCAAACGGCAGCACCTCGAGCGGTACCGGGCCACTGAGCTGCGGGACCGCCTTAGTGTAGTCTGCGACGATGGCCGTCCGCCGGGCCGCCGTCGCGACGATCTTCTCCCGAGCGTGGGCGCCGCCGCCGCCTTTGATCAGGGCAAGCGACGGATCGACCTGATCGGCCCCGTCCAGCACGACGTCCGGCGCCGCGTCGAGCGCCACGAGCGGGATACCGGCCTCCCGCGCCAGGGCGGCGGTCCGCTCAGAGGTCGGCACCCCCTGAATCCGCCAGCCGTCCGCCCGGATCCGGCGCCCTATCTCGCGCACGACGTAGGCCGCGGTCGAGCCGGTCCCGAGGCCCACCAGCATCCCGTCGCGGACCTCCGCCGCGACCGCGGCGAGCGCCGCGTCGCGTTTGTACGGCTCGAGCGATCCGCCGGACCGGTCCGGACTCACAATTTGTAGCCGAACTTGCGCAGGAGTTCTCGCCGGGCCCGCACGTCGTCCGGCCCTTCCACACCGAGCGGGGCCTGGCCGTCGATCACACCGAGCACGCCCCGTCCCTGCTCCGTCTCCGCAACGACGACTTCGAGCGGATTGGCGGTCGCGCAGAAGATCCGGCACACCTCGGGCACCTGGCGGATCACCCCGAGGACGTTGATCGGAAACGCGCCATCGAGAAAGATAACGAACACGTGTCCGCACCCGAGCGCGCGCGCGGCACGGGTCGCGAGATCGATGAGGGCCGGCGCGGTGCCGCTCGTGCGCACGAGGCGCGGCCCGCTGGCCTCGCAGAACGCCAGGCCGAATTGGATGTTCGGAACGGCGCCGACGAGGGCTTCGTGCAGGTCGTCCACGGTTTTGATGAAGTGGGACTGGCCGAGAATCACGTTGAGCGCGTTCGGGTTCTCGACCCGCACCACGTGGGTGTCCATCCGTGTCTGCCTCCGCCCGCCGCGTGGATGCGCTCCTGTTTCACCCGCCCGAAGGTGCATTCCTTGGTACACTCAATCCACACCAGTCATCCTCGGGAGGAGACAGTCCATGGACGCGGCGGTGCAGTGGGCGGGCGGCATGCGCTTTGCCGGCACGGCGGAGTCCGGGGGGACGCTCACCATGGACGCCCGGCCCGAGCACGGCGGCACCGGACAGGGCCCCTCTCCCATGGAAACGCTGCTCCTCGCGCTGGCAGGCTGCACCGGCATGGATGTGGTCTCGATCCTCGACAAGATGCGGGCGCCGCTTGCCGGCCTCGAGATCCGCGTCTCCGGCGACCGTGCCGAAGAGCACCCCCGCGTCTTCACACGCATACGGCTCGAGTACATTGCCCGGGGCAACGACCTCAAATCGGAGCAGGTCAAACGCGCGGTCGACCTGAGCCAGGAAAAGTATTGCTCCGTCTCCGCCATGCTGCGCGCGAGCGCACAGTTGACCTACACTTGGCGGATCGCGGCAGACACGTAGCGCGATCGGGCGGCGGCCCTACGACGTCCCTTCATTTTGGAAACGTGAACTGGGCCGGCGCACGGCCCCAGACACTCACCTCCACCGTCCCGGCGCCGACAGTTACCAGCGCGTAGGCGCCCGCGGGCTCCCCGTCCGTATACGCCGTATCTACGAGCGAACCGATCGTCACGTAGGGAATCCCGTTGATCCCCGCCGTCCGGGTCCAATGCAGATGCCCGGCGAACGCCGCCGCGACCGTCGAGGCCCCCTCGAGGATGCCGCGCACCTCGGCGCGGTTTTGCACAGCGGCGTGGGCGGGACTGGCCGCGAAATACCGGTGGCCGTCAAGCGCGGGCTCGTCGAGCGGATGGTGGCCAAACACGAGGCAGGCGGTGGTGCCCGCGAGCGCGGCCCTCAGCCATTCGATCTGCGCCGCGCTCATCGCCCCGCCGGTCCCGTCGACCGCCGGATCGACCGTGTCGAGGAGAATCAGCCGCACTGGGCCGAGATCGACGGCCTCGGCGGCCCACCCCTTCTTGACCGCGGCGAGCGCGTCGTGCTTCGGCAGGTGTTCGACGTCGGTGTTGCCGAGCACGTGATAGACGGGGACCCCGGTATCCTCGAGACGCCGCCGTACGTAGCGCTGCCTGACCCCGTCCTGACCCGCCGCGACGCTGTTGATGCGGTCGCCCAGATCGACGATGCACGCCGGCTGCAGATCCCGCATCGCGGCGATGAAGCCGTCGAGCAGCGCGGGGGTCCGGCTGCCCGGGAGGACGTCCCAATCCGGGCCGCAGTGGATGTCGGCGACGATGCCGATCCGGATGCCGGTCGGAGCCGCGCTAGACCTGCGCGCTGAAGATGATCACGGCCCGCAGCGCGAGCACCCCGACGAGCACGAGCAGCGCGACGAGCGCGGCGCTGCGGGTCTGGTGCCGGCCGGCGAGCGCCATGAGCGGCGGGATGAGGCCGATGACGACGATGAGCCACAACACGAGCCACGGCGCGCGCAGCACCAGGGGCAGCGTGCCGGCCGCGGCGAGCGTGGCGAAGAGCAGCAGAATCCACACGAGTTCGATCAGCGCGAAATAGCCGTCGGCCAGCTGAAGCCGCGCGTCCGTGCCGGCGGCCGCGGCCTCGCGGCGGGCCACCGCGGCGAGCAGCGCCGCCCCCCCGCTCAGACCCGACGCAAGGAACAGGCCCCCGAGCGTCCAGGTGTCGCTCCACAGCGGCTGGTTGGACACGCTCAGCAGCACACCGGTGTACGACGCGACGAAGAGCCCGAGGAGTCCCCCGACCGTGGTGAACAGCCGCCCGCCGCCGGGACGCCCGCGGACGGCGTCGAGGAACGAGACGAACGCAAAGATGCCGTAGACGAGCAGCGCCCAGCTGCCGACCGACATCGGACTCCAGGCGTGAAAGATGAGACCGCCCTGTCCCGGCGTCGTCGCGACGAGCATGTGAAAGAAGCGCATCGGCTGTCCGAGATCGATAGTGAGGAGGATCGGGCAGACGATGAGGATCGGAAACGCCCAGAGAAACGCCGTGCGCGCCACGGCCTCGTCGCCGGGCCGGCCCCACAGACGCAGCATCGCGCCGATCGCATACAGCCCGCCGGTCAGGCCGGCGCAAAAGAAGTATCCGAGGATGAACCACGTCCAGTCGGGCGGCCGGACGAAATGCTCGGCCATCTCAGCTCCTCCCGCCGGTCGCGCCGTTCTTGCCGCGTCCGAGCTCGGTCATGCGGCGATCGCGGAACGCGACGACCGCGGCGACCGCGCCGAGGAGCGCGGTCGCGACGATGCCGAAATAGCCGCCCCGGTTGTTGCGGCGCGGGAGGACCGCGTTCTGCTGATTCGGCAGGCCGTAGGTCTCCGGCTTGTCCATCAGCAAGAAGAACGCGTTGAGTCCGCCGTAGATCGACTCGTCGCGCCCGTAAAGCGAGGCCTGCGTGTAGCCCTGGTCGTGCAGGACCGCGAGGCGAGCGTCGGCCTTCTTCTGCATCTCGGCGAGCGGCCCGAACTGAATCGACTGCGTCGGACACGCCTGCGCGCACGCGGGCGTCATGCCGTTCTGCAGCCGATCGTAGCAGAACGTGCACTTGTGCACGGTGCCGGTCTGCGCGCTGAACCCAATGACGCCGAACGGGCAGGCCGAGATGCAGTCCCGGCATCCGTTGCAGACGTCCTGCTGGATGAACACCGTGTCGAACTCGGTCCGGACGATCGCGCCGGTGGGACAGACCTCCATGCAGCTCGCGTGCTTGCAGTGTTTGCAGACGTCGGACAGCATGAGCCAGGCGTGCCCGTTGTTGGTCTGGACCGGTGCGTCGCTCAACTTCTCGATGAACTGCACATGGCGCCAGTTCTGTTCGTCGAGCGACCCGGTGTTGTCGTAGCTGTCCATGAACACCGGCTTGTCGCCGGGGAGCCGGTTCCACTCTTTGCAGGCGACTTCGCAGGCTTTGCAGCCGATGCACACGCTCGAGTCGGTGAAGAAGCCGACGGCCTCAGGCATGGCTCACGCCCCCATCAGATTCGGCACGACTTTGGTGAAGCCGCATTCGACGGCGTGCAGATCGAGCGGAATCGCGGCCAGCTCGTCGACCAGGGGGACCGCGCGCGGATCGCGCCCGAGGTCGACCGAGATGAGATAGCGCGAACATGTGGTGCAGGCATCGATGCGCATGTGCGGAAAGCGCGGTCCCGCCCCGGCGTCGGAGTCGGACCGGCCCCGAAGCCCCCGGACGGTGCTGCCCGAGAGGGTGCGTTCGTCCGTGCCCTCTTCAGCGAGCACGGTCAGCTTCGCGGTATCCCGCTCTCCGCATGAGGCGCAGGTGAGCCGCGGGTACGCCCACCCGGCCCCGCACCGCGAGCAGAGCAGTGAACGGGGCCCGGCCGCCAGGGACTCGGGCGGCAGCGCGATGTACGCGAGTTGCGGCAGGCCGCCGCACACGGGACAGCGCAAACCGTCGCGCGACCCGTCTCCGCGATTGTCGCGGGGGCAGGCCTCGCCGGCGCGGTCGCCGAGGGCCTCGAGGACCGGCCCCGCGGATGCGCGGGCGAGGTAGCGCTCGACGGGCGTCTGCTCCTCGCAGTCGAGCCACCGCCGGATCATGTCGCCGCGGGCGTGGACCGATGTCCCGGCGAACTGCGCGCGGATCAGGTCCGCGAGCGTCTTCGGTCCGGCCGCGGCGCTCACGTCGATGACGCCCGGCAACACGCGCTCCGCGACGTAGCCGGGGAGGTTTCCGGCACCCGGCGCGTCGAGCCTGGCGGCCGACCAGGCCGGTTCCTGGACGTCGACGAGCGCCCGGTACAACGCGAGCGGCTCGCGCGCGAACGGGTATCGCCCGCGCAGGGCCTCGGCCCGCTCGCGCCGGGCGGCCCAGGGCGCGGCGAGCACTGCCGGGGCCGTCATCCCATCCGCTCCAAGTTGACCAGGAACGCCTTGAACTCCGGCGTCCGCGCCGTGGCGTCGCCGACGAACGGCGTGAGCATGTTGGCGAGCCAGTGCTGCGACTTGTCGGGGTACATCTCCGCCGAAATACCGACGAAGCCCCAGTGGATCGGGATCCCGATCTGCCACACGCGCTTGCCCGCCACGTCGAGCGGTCCCAGGCGCTTTGTCACCATCGCGCGCGCCTCGACTTTCCCGCGCTTGGAGGACACGCGCACCATGTCGCCGTTCTTGATCCCTTTCTCCTTGGCCAGCCCGTCCGGAATCTCGACGAACGCTTCGGGCTGCAGCTGGACCAGATGCTCGACATGCTGAGTCACGTAGTGCTCGTGCTCGGTCAGCCGATAGGTCGTGGCGACGTACGGGTAGTCGGCCACCGTCCCGAACCGGTTCGGCCGGCCCGCGGCCTTGTCGTACAGGAACGCGACCGGTGAGGCGGAGTTCTGCGGGTGCAGAGGATTCTCGACCGGCGACTCGATCGGCTCGTAGTGCTCAGGGAACGGCCCGTCGAGGGGCGTGTTGCTGAACAAGCGGCCGGTGCCCTCGCCGGTCATGATGAACGGCAGCCACGCCTTCGGATCCTTGGGGTTCATAGTCGGCGGGTAGTCCGGCACGTCGCCGACCCAGCGCTGCCCGTTCCACTTGATCCCGGTGCGCTCTGGGTCCCACGGGTTACCGTCGAGGTCGGCGGAGGCGCGATTGTACAGCACCCGGCGGTTGAGCGGCCAGCTCCACGCCCAGTTGGCGTAGAAGCCCATGCCGGTCGGATCGTTCTTCTTCGGATCCTGCACGCCGTCGCGGCGCTTCATGAGGTTGCCGCTCTCAGGATAGCTGCCGGTGTAGATCCAGTCTCCGGCGGTCGTCGTCCCGTCGTCTTTGAGCGCGGCGAACGAGGCGAGCCGCTTGCCGGTCGCAAGATCGCGGCCGTTGATCTCCTGCGCGATCTCGTCGAGCTCCGGCTTCAGCGGATCCTTGTAGTTCATGGTCAGGTGCATGATCGGATCCGGGAACTTCCCGCCTTCCTTCTGGTAGAGCGCCTTCACACGGCTGAACAGGTCCGCGATGATCCAGTGGTCGTGGCGGGCCTGCCCCTGCGGCGGGATGACTTGGTCCTTCCACTGCGACCAGCGCCCGCTGTTCACGAACGACCCGTCCTTCTCGATCCAGTGGGTCGCCGGCATCATGAACACTTCGGTCTTGACGTCGGCGGGGTTCATGCCCGGTCCGTGCCAAAACTCCGAGCTCGTCGTGGGAAGCGGGTCCATGACGACCAGCCACTTGAGCTTGGCCAGCGCCTGGAGCACCTGGGTTGAATCCGGGCCGATGCTCGTCGCCGTCATCCCGTTGAGAATGATGCCGTCCATCTTGCCGCGCAGGGCATCGTCGTAGAACGAGATCCAGGAGGCATTGCCGGCCGGCTTCGGGATATAGTCGAACGCGAACTCGTTGTCCTTGGTCGCGGCGTCGCCGTACCACGCCTTGAGCACGCTGACCATGAACTTCTTGTAGTTCGTCCCGAAGAAGTTCCAGGAGTTGGGATCGGATTTCTTCGGCGCCTTCTCCTTGACGTAGTCGGCGAGGTTCTTCTCGCCCGGCGCCGGGATCGCGAGGTAGCCCGGCAGGATTTCCCACGAGATCGCGTGATCGGTGTTGCCCTGAATGTTGGCGTGGCCGCGCTCCGCGTTCATGCCGCCGCCCGGCCGTCCCATATTGCCGAGCAGCAGCTGGAGCAGCGCGCCCGAGCGGATCAGCTGCACGCCGGTCGTGTGGTGCGTCAGGCCGACCGCGTAGACGATCGTCATGACCTTCTCGGGCGTGCCCATCTCCCCGACCAACGCCGCGACCTTCAGGAACTCGTCCTTGGGGATGCCGGTGATCGACGACACCATTTCGGGCGTGTACCGCGCGTAGTGCGCCTTCAGCAGCTGGAAGACCGAGCGCGGATGCTGCAGGGTCATGTCGCGCTTGGCGATCCCCTGCGCGTCGGCCTCGTAGCCCCACGTGGCGGTGTTGTACGTCCGCTTGGCCGGGTCGTACCCGGAGAAGAGGCCGTCCTTGAACCCGTAGCCGTCCTTAACGAGCCAGGACGCGTTCGTGTAGTGCTGCACGTACTCGGCGTGGTGCAGATTGTTCTGGAGCACGTAGTTGATGAGCCCGCCGAAGTAGGCGACGTCCGTGCCGGTGCGGATCCGGAGGTACGTATCCGCGAGCGCGGACGTGCGCGTGAACCGCGGGTCGACATGGACGATCTTCGCCCCGCCGCCCTTCCCCGGGCCGCGCTTGGGATCGAGCTTGGCGCGCACGAACCACTGGAAGCCCACGGGGTGTGCCTCCGCGGGGTTCGCGCCGTTGATCAGGATCAGGTCTGCGTTCTTGATGTCCCTCCAATGGTTCGTCATTGCTCCTCTTCCGAACGTGGCGGCCAGACTGACCACCGTGGGCCCGTGTCAGACACGGGCCTGCTGCTCTAAGTGCACCACCCCCAGGCCGCGCATCACCTTGGTGCAGAGGTAGCCTTCCTCGCTGCTGAAGGCGGCGCCCCCGGCAAACCCGATGCCCTCGCAGCGGTTGACCGTGTTGCCCTTGGCGTCCTGGGTGACGAACGTCCGGTCGCGGGCGTCTTTCATGAGCCGGGCCACCCGGTCGAGCATGAAGTCCCAGGAGACCGGCTTCCAGGCGGTCGCGCCTGCTTCGCGGTAGAGCGGCTGGTCGACCCGCCGGCTCGACGTGGCGATCGACATCGCGCTCGCGCCCTTCGGGCAGAGCCGCCCTTCGTTAACGGGGCTGTCGGGATCGCCTTCGATCTGGAGGATCTCCGTGCTGCCGTCGGCGCGCTTTCGTGTGAAGGCGATCAGCGAGCAGCCGACCGCGCAGTAGGGGCAGAGGGAGTGGGATTCCGTGGCGCCGGCGATGTGGAGCTGCTGCTTGACCTGGGTCGCCTCGGCGAGATCGAAGCCGAGCGCCGAGACCGCCGCCGTGCCCGCGCCGGCACCGGCCAACTTGAAGAAATCGCGACGGGTGACTGTGGTCATCGCGTGCGCCTCCTCCGGGGAATCGAGCTAATTAGGAAACCACGCCGACCTCAAATCGAGGGCTCTATTCCACACGGCATGCGGCCCTCCTTCCCGCCGTCCGCTACGCTCCCGGCCACGATGAAACTAAAGCCCGGCCACCATGTAATCAAGGCCGGCGGGGGCTCGGGAGGCCTGCGCGGCGCGGTGTGGAAAAGACCGGCCGTGGCGACGCGCGGCGCTCCGGGCGCCGATGTCCAAGAGGTACTGGAACGGCTGCTGGCCGTGGTGCGCCCTCTTCCGGCCGAAACCGTACCGGTCTGGGAGGCGGCGGGGCGGATCGCGACGGCGCGTCTTCGCGCCCCGCTGGCTGTGCCCCGCATCCGCCGCGCGGCGATGGACGGCTACGTCTGCCACGACGCCGACGTCGCGGGAGCGGCGGAGGACCGGCCGGTCACGCTTCGGATCACGGGCGCGTCCATCATGGGGGAGCCGCCGGGTCCGGGACCGGCGCGCGGAGAGGCGTGGTCGATCACCACCGGCGCGCCGGTGCCCCGCCGGGGCGACCGCGTGGTGCCGCTCGAAGCGGTGCGCGCGGACGCAACGGCGCTTCGCATCGAGCGCGAGGTACCGCGCAAGCGTCACGTCGCCGAGCCCGGCGAGGAAATTCAACCGGGCGACGTCCTGGGCGCGCCGGCGGAACCAATCCCGCCCGCGGCCTGCGGGGCGCTCGCGGCCTGCAGCGTCGCCACGGTCGCCGTCCACCGCAGGCCGCGCGTGGCGCTGGTGGCGACCGGCAACGAACTGGTCGAATTAGCCGCCGGTAGTCCCCCGCCGCCGCCCGGCTGCATCGTCAACAGCAACGCCGTGACCCTCGCGGGCGAGCTCGCCGCCGCCGGATGCGAGGTCGACTACCGGGGCATCATCGCCGACCGGCCGCGTGAGATGCGGCGCGCGTTCGAGGCGATGCAGAACCGCTACGACGTCGTGCTGTCCACAGGCGGCGTGTCGGTGGGCCGCTACGACCTGGTGCACCGGACGTGGCTGGATCTCGGGGCGCGGCGCTACGCCGGCCGCGTCGACCTGAAGCCGGGCGGCCCGTTTTTCGCGGCGCGCGCCGGGCGCACGTGGGCGATCGGGCTCTCCGGAACGCCCGTTGCGTGCCTGGCCGCCTTCCATCTCCTGGTGCGCCCGGTGCTCCGCCGGCTGGCGGGCGCGCGGTTCGTCGTCCGGCCGGTGGAGATGCTGGCGCTCGCCGGCGGATGGACCCGGCCGACGGATCGCTTGCGCGCGTTGTGGGGACGGCTCGACGCCGAGGACGAGCGGACCGTGCACCTCCTCACGGACTCGTCACTCGGCCGCCTCACGCTGCTCGCCGCGGCGAACGCCCTCGTGCTGCTGCCCGGCGGGACGCCGCCGCTGGCCCCCGGATCGCGCGTGGCGGTGCTGCGGTTGGACCGGCCCGAGGACCGCGAGGATCTTCGGATCCCGGCCGCATCACCCGGTCCGCTCGTCATTGGCCTCGCGGGCGCGTCGGGCAGCGGCAAGACCGCGGTGATCGTCGGCGTCATCAAACGGCTCACCGCGCGGGGCATCCGCACCGGCGCGGTCAAGCACGCCGCGCACGGATTCCAGGTCGACCGGCCCAAAAGTGACAGCGCGCGCATGATCGAGGCGGGCGCCGTCCGGGTCGTGCTGGCCGGGCCGTCCGAAACCACCGTGCGGATCGCGGGCGAGATGCCCCTCGCGTCGCTCATCCGCGGACCGGCAGGGGCCGTTGCCCATGCGGCGCCCGACGTCGTGCTCGTCGAAGGCTTCGGGGCCGCCGGCCACCCGATCGTGCAGATCGGCCCGCCCAAACCCGGCGCGCCGGCGGGCGAGCCGTGGATGACTATCCCCGCCGTCACGACGCTGTCCGAGGCCGTGTTTGAGAAGACGCTCGATCGCGTCACCGCGAGGATTGTGGCCCTTCTCGACCCCGTTCCGGCTCGGCGCTAGGCCCTCACGGCCCCCGCCCGTCCGCAGTTGACTCCGGCAGTATAATAGGTAGGCGTGATTCCTGGGTGGAGGTGAAGGAATGACCCGCAAGGCGGCACGTGGGCGGAAAACGGCGGCACGGGCCAGGACCAGCGCGGCCCGCAGTCAGGCCCGGACGACGACCCGGACCGGCCGGAAGACTTCCAGCGCCCGCGCCTCCAAGACAGCGACCCGCCCGACCCGCGACAGCCGGGAGACGCCCACGAAGGCCCGACCCGGTCAGGCCGTCCAGGTGGAGGCGATCCACGAACCGCTTCCAGCCCGCGGACTGCCCGCGGAGTCCGCCGCCGGCCACCATGTAACTAAAGCGGCGAGCGACCACGACGTCAAAACCGCGCACGAAGACGACGAAGACATGGACTGGCTCGGAGAAGACGAAGACCCGCGCAGTCAGATCGTCGAAGACGACGGCGACTGGGAGCCGCAAGGCGACGACGAGTGGTAGCTCGGGCCGCTGAGGGCCCTCGCGTCGCTCAGATGGCTTGGACTGATAGCCAAATCGCGCCGCTCACGCCCCCAGCGGCCTAGCTGCAGCAAAGGATCCCGGGGCGGGCTGCCTGCCCCGCTACCTTAGTTTCGAGCTACCCTAGCTCAGACTTAGCGTTGAAGCGTGGCGGCCGCGTGCCGCCGGAACCGCGGCATCACATCCCTCGCCAGCAGTTCCATCGAGTGCCGCCAGAGCGCCGGTTGATCCCAGTCGTGTCCGGTCATGAGGAGCGTTCCGAAGTGCCCGATCTCGTCGCGGAGCGCGACGAGCTGGTCGAGCACGCGCGCCGGGCTGCCCGCGATCACCTGCGCCCGTTTGATCGCGTCCACCGTCAGCGCCTCGTCAGGCATCTCCGGGTCCGGCTTGATCATGAACAGCGCCTTCCGGCCCACGCTGAAACTGTGACGGAAGAAGCTGTAGTAGTATGAGAGCCCGTTCGTTGAGTCCGCGAGATATTCGTCGGCCTCGGCGTCCGTGTCCGTGACCAGGATGCACCGTGCCACGCGCCAGACGGCGGGATCCGGCCGCCGGTCCGCCGCCTCACAGCCTTCGGCGTAGCGTTCCCAGTGCCCCCGCAGATATCGCCGGTTGAAGAAGTTGCCGGAGATCGGAATCCAGCCTCGCTCCCCCGCCACCCGGGCGCTCGCGGAATTTGGCGTGACCAGTGACAGCGCGATCGGCGGATGAGGCCGCTGATACGGTTTCGGCATCCACCCAACCTTGAAGTCCGGCCAGACGCCGTCCTTGAGGGAGATCGTCCAGGACGTTCCGCGCAGGTCGTAGGGCGGGTCCCCGCTCCAGATCGCCAGGATCATGTCCACGGCTTCAGCGAGCATGCGGACGCGTGCCTCGGCGTCGGTGACGGCGAACGCCTCCATATCGCTCACCAGCCCGCCGGGACCGATACCCATGATGAAGCGGCCGCGGCAGAGATGGTCGAACTGCGCAACCCGGCCCGCGACGATGAGCGGATGCATCTGCGGCAGGTTCAGCACGCCGGTGCCGAAGCGAATCGCGGGCGCCTGCTCGATCACCGTGGAGAAGAACATCAACGGGTCGGCGATGCGCTCACTCCACGACGTGAAGTGTTCGCCGACGAAGGTCTCGGAAAACCCGAGCGCGTCTGCCAGCACGACGGCCTCGCGGTCTTCGTCGAGGATCGCCGCGTAGTCGCGGCTCGGATGATGGAACGGCATCGTAAACAGTCCGAGCTGCACGCTCACGGCAACCCCCTGCAACCCCTCTGCTCGCATAGTTCACAATGCTGCCATAAGATTCCCTCCGGATACCCGGCGTTCGCGCCTCCACCGAGTGTAGGCTCCCATGACAGTTCCCAGTAGCGCCCGGAATAATGCGGATTTCCGGAGTCCGTCGACGGCCATTTGTCCCTGAGCCGTGTCTGTCGCCTAACCGTCGGGTGCCCCTTGCGTGTCTGCGCGACGCCTGTCAAGTCATCTAAGGACCTTACCCGAGAGGGTATCATCTTGTCATTTAAGTTCTTACCAGCGGCCGCGGCTCGCCGGGACGGCTGGCGGGTGACCGCCGGAAGAACAGGTTGTGATTGCGCCA